>OBZM01000005.1_pt1 | contig 170855 bp, 160 predicted proteins | sample 1476941 | NCBI WGS metagenome assembly OBZM01 (sample SAMEA2580243, study PRJEB22360) | human gut metagenome | biome: human gut; feature: human-associated habitat; material: faeces | place: Denmark | collected 2008/2010
TACAGTGATAACATCCTTGTTAAATTGTTTATATCTGAAATAGTTCATACAGAAGACTCCTTTTTGTTAAAATTATACTATAGATTCAACTTTGCAACAGAACCTATATTTTGCTATAATTATTAAATTAATTGCCTTTGTGTTAGTATTCCCTGGATTACTAACACTTTGGTTAGCTGTTCTAAGTGATACAGGTGCAGCAATATTAGTTATATTAAATTCATTACGTTTATTAAAAAAATAAAAAAGCCTAAATACTCTCTCGATTTGTGAGAAAGTATTTAGGCTTTTTGAATTAATAAATTTCTTACTTCTTATGTTTATTTAACAATTAGTACTGGGACAGAACTTCTTTTAGCAATCTTATGTGTAACATCTCCTAAAACATGTTTAATATTCAAATCGACTCTATGATTACTCATAATTACTAAATCAAATTCACCATTATTTATATCTCCAGAAGTAATTTTTTCTAAGATTGTATCTTTAATATGCCCAAAATCTACATCTATTTTATATTGAATATCTCTTTTTTCTAATTCACGTAAAAATGGAGTGAGTTTTTTCTCTTTTTCTCTAATAATATCTTCTTTATGCTTATTATAATACTTGACACTAATTGCAAGATCATTTTCTGTTACAACGTGATAAATTACAACAACTGAATCTTCATCGGTGACTTTTTCTAAATAGTCAGGGATAGCACTAAAATCATTTTCGAAATCATAGGGTAATAATATATTTTTGAACATCTACACCAGCCTCCTATTACTTATTATTTAGATGTCTATTACTTATATATACCCTAAATATGTATGCTTATTCTCATATTCAAATTATTCAAATATATTCCTTATCATGTATTAGATTCTATTTTTTATATTATTTTTGTAATTCTTTGTATAAACCTATTTATTTATAAAGCGCTCTAATACATACCTAAATATCTTCAACTTATAAACTACTTTTTATTTCAATGCCTTTTTCCAAACTTCTTTTATGAGATATTGTGGTTATTACCTGACATTTACAATTTACACATTTCGCTATTATTACGCAAATTATTTTGATTTTATAATTATGATGACTATAATCTATTCTAATTAATCTCTCCTTTTAGGCATAAAATAATCTACTTATAATTAAAGCATCCACTATTTCAAAATTATTTGTAAATTGAGATTTATAAGTGATTTTTATACAGTTATTTAAAATCTATTTCATAATCAAAAATAATAAAGGGGGTAATAAAAATGAAAAAAGAAAAACGTTTAAATCTTATCTTAACTGTTATACAACAGAATCAGTTTAATAAAAAACAACAAATAGTGGATTACATGGCAAGACATTTTGGAGTTTACTATAGCTTGACAACTATTTCTCGTGACTTACAAGAATTAGAAATTTACAAAATCCCTGTTGAAAATAAAAAGTATATTTACAAGAAAATAAATCAAACAAATCAATTAAGTGCAAAAAAACAATTAGAAATATTTAGTGATGAGATTATTGAATTTATAACGCTAAATAACTATGTCTTAATAAAAACATCTCCTGGCTTTGCTCAAAGTATAAGTTATTACATAGATCAATTACAAATGAAAGAAATATTAGGAATTATTGGAGGTAACGATACTTTGATGATTTTGACTTCTTCAAATGAAATAGCAGAATTTGTTTGTTATCAATTATTCCCTTAAAAATTAAATGATTATATTAATAGGAATGATTACTAATACAAAAAAATGAGTAAAAAATCTTTTTGCTTGAATAAGATAAGGTTTTAACAATGAGATTTTTCAAATTATTCACTATTATATAGTACAAAATACATATTCATACAAAATTTTGCATTGAATAAATCTATATATGTGAAAACCCTCCCTAAACAATTGTGAATTAAATCACACGATGTTTTTTGAAAGCGTTTTATAATGTGAATGTAATAAAGCAAAGGAGGAATTTGAAATGGTACAAGGACCCATTCAAGTAAATAGTGAAATAGGCAAATTGAAAACTGTGTTGTTAAAAAGACCAGGAAAAGAATTAGAAAATTTAGTACCTGATCATTTAAGTGGTTTATTATTCGATGATATTCCCTACTTAAAAGTTGCACAAGAAGAGCATGACAAATTTGCTCAAACTTTGAGAGATGAAGGAATCGAAGTAGTTTATTTAGAAAAACTTGCAGCAGAATCTATTACTGAGCCAGAAGTACGCGAGAACTTCATAAACGACATATTAACAGAATCTAAAAAGACAATATTAGGTCATGAAACTGAAATTAAAGAATTCTTTTCAAAGTTATCTGACCAAGAACTTGTAAATAAAATCATGGCTGGCGTACGTAAAGAAGAAATTCAACTTGAAACAACCCATTTAGTAGAATATATGGATGATAGATATCCATTTTACTTAGATCCAATGCCCAACCTTTATTTTACAAGAGATCCCCAAGCTTCAATTGGTAGAGGAATGACAATTAACAGAATGTATTGGAGAGCACGACGTAGAGAATCTATTTTTATGACATATATACTGAAACATCATCCAAGATTTAAAGATAAAGATGTACCAGTATGGTTAGATCGTAACTCACCATTTAATATTGAAGGTGGAGATGAATTAGTATTATCGAAAGATGTTTTAGCTATTGGTATATCAGAACGTACATCAGCTCAAGCAATAGAAAAGTTAGCACGTAATATTTTCAAAGATGCAAACACAAGTTTTAAAAAAATCGTAGCTATTGAAATACCTAATACACGTACATTTATGCACCTAGATACAGTACTAACTATGATTGACTACGATAAGTTTACAGTACATGCAGCAATATTTAAAGAAGAAAATAATATGAATATATTTACCATAGAACAAAATGATGGTAAGGACGATATAAAAATTACTCGTTCTAGCAAGTTACGTGAAACACTTGCTGAAGTTTTAGAAGTAGAAAAAGTGGACTTTATTCCAACAGGTAATGGCGACGTTATTGATGGTGCACGTGAACAATGGAATGATGGCTCAAACACATTATGTATTCGACCAGGGGTTGTGGTGACATACGATCGCAACTATGTATCAAACCAACTTTTACGCGACAAAGGAATTAAAGTGATTGAAATTACTGGTAGTGAACTTGTACGTGGACGCGGAGGCCCAAGATGTATGAGTCAGCCGTTATTTAGAGAAGATATTTAAATTTGAAAGGTGGTAAAAGTCACAAGTAATTCATTCATTAAATCAAATAACAAGATTTTTACCACCTTTATTAGGGGAGATTAATATGGATGAAAATAAATTAGGTAAAACTTCCTTAATTGGTTTAGTCATAGGCTCTATGATAGGCGGTGGTGCATTCAATATCATCTCAGATATGGGTGGCCAAGCTGGTGGACTTGCAATAATTATCGGTTGGATAATAACTGCTATTGGTATGATTTCTCTTGCTTTCGTATTTCAAAATTTAACAAATGAGCGACCAGATCTTGATGGAGGAATTTATAGTTATGCTCAAACAGGGTTTGGAGATTTTATTGGTTTTTCAAGTGCTTGGGGATATTGGTTTGCAGCATTTCTAGGTAATGTGGCTTATGCAACCCTATTAATGTCAGCTGTGGGTAACTTTTTCCCTATATTTAAAGGAGGTAACACACTTCCAAGTATTATCATAGCATCAATTTTATTATGGGGTGTACATTTTTTAATACTTAGAGGTGTAGAAACTGCAGCGTTTATAAATAGTATTGTTACAGTAGCTAAATTAATACCTATATTTCTAGTTATTATATGCATGATAGTTGTATTCAACTTCAGTACTTTTAAATCCGGTTTTTATGGTATGACTAGTGGAAGTGTTGGCGTTTTTAGTTGGGGAGATACAATGGCACAAGTAAAAAGTACTATGTTAGTAACTGTATGGGTATTCACAGGGATTGAAGGAGCCGTTGTCTTTTCTGGACGTGCAAAGTCTAAAAAGGATGTAGGAACTGCTACCGTTATTGGTTTGATTTCTGTGCTAGTCATTTATTTCTTAATGACTGTACTAGCCCAAGGTGTCATTCAGCAGAACCAAATTTCAAAACTTGCTAATCCATCAATGGCACAAGTATTAGAACATATTGTAGGTCATTGGGGTTCAGTGTTAGTTAATATAGGCTTAATTATCTCTGTTTTAGGAGCTTGGTTAGGATGGACATTACTAGCTGGTGAATTACCATTCATTGTAGCTAAAGATGGACTTTTCCCGAAATGGTTTGCTAAAGAAAATAAGAATAAAGCTCCGGTCAACGCTTTAATTATTACTAATATATTAGTTCAGTTATTTTTAATTAGTATGTTGTTTACAGATAGTGCCTATCAGTTTGCGTTTTCACTTGCATCAAGTGCAATCTTAATTCCATATACACTCAGTGCTTTTTACCAGGTTAAATATACTATTCAAAATAAATCTAAAGCTAATTTAAAACAATGGATAATAGGAATTATTGCATCTATTTACACAATTTGGTTGGTTTATGCAGCTGGATTAGATTATTTACTATTAACGATGTTGTTATATATACCTGGATTACTCGTATACAGCTACGTACAAAGGGATAATAACAAACATTTGACAAAATTGGATTATACGTTATTCATATTCATCATTGTACTTGCAATAATAGGAATAGTTCGTTTGATTACAGGTAATATTTCTGTATTTTAAGTTATGATTTAAACTAAGTAATTTTTAAGGGGTTTATAGTTATGTATGAAGAAAATATTTATATTAAAAATTCAGAATATGAATTTGATAATAATCTTAAACAATTAGCATCATACTTAAATATTCCTGTTAGTATTGTTAGACCTTATAAAGAGGATTTAACACTTTATCAATATAAAAAAGGACAAGTCATATATCATTCAACTGATCAAATAAAATTTGTATACTTTTTAGTAAATGGTTGTATTTTACATGAATCTTCTAATATTACTGGTGACAATTATTTAAGATTAAGTAAAGACGAAAATATATTTCCAATGAACTTCATATTTAATGAAACCCCTGCACCATATGAAATATGTACAGCTTTGACAGATTGTAAAATATTAACTTTACCGAAAGATTTACTTGAGTATTTATGTAGAAAGCATAATGAAATATTTGAAAGTCTCTTCAAGAAACTTAATGAGACTATTCAATTTCAAGTAGAATATATTATGGCGTTAAGAGCTAATTCAGCTAAAGAAAGAATTGAAAGAATACTACAAATTTTATGCCTTTCAATTGGGGATGATAATGGAGAATTCTATGAATTAAAACAAATTATGACTGTTCAATTAATAAGTAATTTATCTGGACTTAACAGAAAAACTACTGGTGAAATAATCAGAGAATTAAAAATAGAAAATATTATATATCAAGATAAAAGAAATTGGATTATAAAAAAATAACATGAATAAAATATTAATTGAAAAGGAGATATTCAAAATGAAAAATTTAAGAAATAGAAACTTTTTAACTTTGTTAGACTTCACACAAAAAGAAATGGAATTTTTACTTAATTTATCTGAAGATCTTAAACGCGCAAAATATGCAGGAATAGAACAACAAAAAATGAAAGGTAAAAATATCGCTCTACTTTTTGAAAAAGATTCAACACGCACTCGATGTGCATTTGAAACAGCGGCTTATGATCAAGGTGCACATGTAACATACCTTGGGCCAACAGGTTCTCAAATGGGTAAAAAAGAGTCTACCAAAGATACTGCTCGTGTTTTAGGTGGAATGTATGATGGCATAGAATATCGTGGATTCTCACAAAGAGTAGTTGAGGATTTGGCAAAATATTCTGGCGTTCCCGTATGGAATGGTTTAACAGATGAAGATCATCCTACACAAGTACTTGCTGATTTTTTAACAGCTAAAGAAGTATTGAAAAAACCATATAATGAAATTAACTTCACATATGTTGGAGATGGACGTAATAACGTTGCAAATGCCTTAATGCAAGGAGCAGCAATCATGGGCATGACTTTCCATCTTGTATGTCCTAAAGAACTAAATCCAACTGATGAATTATTAAATCGGTGTAATGATATAGCTGACAAAAACGGTGGTGAAATCCTTATAACTGATGATATTGATGAAGGTGTCAAAGGATCTGATGTAATTTACACAGATGTTTGGGTATCTATGGGTGAACCTGATGAAGTTTGGGAAAAACGTATCAAATTATTAGAACCATACCGTGTAACTAAAGAATTAATGAAAAAAACAGGTAATCCACATACAATTTTTGAACATTGCTTACCATCATTCCATGATACTGAAACAATAATCGGTAAACAAATTCAAGAAAAATATGGTCTAACTGAAATGGAAGTAACAAATGAAGTATTTGAAAGTGAACAATCAGTTGTTTTCCAAGAAGCAGAAAATAGAGCACATACAATAAAAGCAGTCATGGTAGCAACATTAGGAGAGTAAATGAAAGGAGGATATAAATATGTCTAAAATCGTCGTAGCTTTGGGTGGTAACGCTTTAGGACAATCGCCTAAAGAACAATTAGATTTATTAAAAAGTACATCTAAATCTCTAGTAAGTTTAATCGATAAAGGATACGAAATTGTAATTAGTCATGGTAATGGTCCACAAGTTGGAAGTATTAACTTAGGTTTAAATTATGCGGCGGAACACAAACAAGGTCCTCCTTTTCCTTTCCCTGAATGTGGTGCTATGAGTCAAGCTTATATTGGCTATCAGATGCAAGAAAGTTTACAAAACGAACTTCATTCAATGGGCATAGATAAACAAGTTGTTACGCTAGTAACACAAGTTCAAGTTGCAAGCGATGATTCTGCTTTCAATAACCCTACTAAACCAATTGGATTATTTTATACAAAAGAGCAGGCTGATAAATTTACGAAAGAAAAAGGTTATACTTTTGTAGAAGATTCTGGACGCGGCTATCGTCGCGTTGTCCCTTCCCCACAACCTATAAGTATAGTTGAGTTAGATAGTATAGAAACATTAATCACTCATGGAACACTAGTTATCGCTGCCGGCGGTGGTGGAATTCCAGTAATTAAGGAAAATGAAGTTTATACAGGTGTTGATGCAGTTATTGATAAAGATAAAACGAGTGCTTTATTAGCAGCACATTTACAATCTGATCAATTAATCATATTAACTGCTGTGGACCATGTTTACATTAACTATGGAAAAGAAAACCAAAGAGGTCTCGATGAAGTGTCTGTGGATGAAATGAAAAAACATATCTCTGATGGTCAATTTGCTAAAGGAAGTATGCTTCCAAAAGTTGAAGCTGCACTTCAATTTCTTGAAAAAAATACTAAAGGCAGTGTTTTGATTACATCTCTAGCAGGATTAGGGGACGCTTTAGACGGTAAAATAGGAACATTAATTAAGAATTGAAATTATAATACTTTAGTTCAATTACCTTTATAAACAAAAGAGCCTATAATCCTAGGGCACTGAACCCTTAAAACGGGAACTTAATAAAAACACCATGTTCTAGGCTATTAATTCTCTGTATTTTACAGGGGATAAGTAGCCTAGTTTTTGTTGAATTCGATTATTATTATTATTATTGTTTTTAATGTACTTTTCGACAATATCTATTACAATGTGATTAGAGTGATTAAGCTCATTATTGATGTAAAAAGTTTCAGACTTTAGCGAGGAATGGAAACTTTCTATCGGGGCGTTATCGGCAGGTGTTCCCTTTCGGGACATACTTCTGATAATGCCTTTTTCTTCGCACAATTGATAATAAGCATAAGATGTATAAACGCTGCCTTGATCACTATGTAATATACAACCCTCAGGTATATCGATTTGATTTAATGTATCATTAACTAAACTTTGGTCTTGTTTATCATCTATTTTATACGCCACAATTTCTCCGTTATAAATATCCATTATCGAAGATAAATACAACATAGAATGACCAAATGGTAAATAAGTAATATCGGTTGTTAATACTTCCATTGGACAACTCGCTTTAAATTGTCTTTGTAATAAATTGTCCGTTTTATAATACGGTTTACCTATTCTTGTCGTCTTTTTAGGTCTAACTCGGCAGTTCAAATGATGCTTCTGCATCATTCTCTGTACTCTCTTATGATTAATTGGTGATGTATAACATTGATTAATCAATGCTGTAATCTTACGATAACCGTAGGTATAGTGGTTAGCTTTACATAATTCAATGACTTTTTGTGTTACGGTATCATTTTTATGGGTTTTGTTTTTCCATCGGTAATATGTTGATTTAGGTATGTTTAATACTTCTAGTATCAATTTGATTGAATATTTTACTTTTAATTGATCCACTAAATCTATGACTACTGTTGGTACCACTTCCTTTCCAATACCTTGTACTTTTTTAAAATATCCAATTCTATATCTTTTCTCTTATTTTCTAATTTTAATTGTTCTACTTCTGACAGCTCTTCTAATCCTTTACCGTAGGTATATTGTTTACCAACTTGTTGTGAAAATCTATATGCTAGTTTTGGTAAAACTGAGGAAGGACGCTGGATAGCTAAGAATGCCCATAATTATGGATTTATTATAAGATATCCTAAAAACAAAGAAAGCATCACAGGATATCAATATGAACCTTGGCATTTACGTTATTTAGGAAAAAGAAGGCGACAAAAGTGTACAAATCTGGTGAAACATTAGAGGGATTTGTAGGCTTAAAATGATCAATTTAAAATAATCGAAACTTCAACTACCTTATTATCGACGAAGTGTATTCCAGCACTTCGTCTTTATTTTTACCGCAAACATTATACCTTACTATTTAATAAATCTATTTTATATCTACATACTTCCTCTTTCTTTTTCTAAAAATTTTTGAGAATTCTCTTTATCAATTTCAATAACACTTATCTAATGAAACAGTCATTGTCGTAATTTTTTCATAACTACACGAGGCTTATATTGAAATTGCTAAAGAACATCCCACGATGATTTTTTATCGGGAAAGGAATGGGATTTGCAGATTAGAAGAAGCAGAAGGATTGTGCAAGCACAATCCCAAAATCCCGTTATTCTTTATAAATAAATAATATATATAAGGAAGCAGAGACCCCACCCTATCATCAATACTTATAAATAATGAGTTGATTGTTCGTCAAAATAGGCGGAATTTCGGGATTTCCTTGTCATACCAAGGTTTGTAGCGGTTTTTTATATGGAATTTTCTCATATTGTCAACGGGATCAGTAATAAATGACAAATCAAATATATATTATCTCAATGATGTATATGAAGTACATCACTATCACACTATCTAGGGAGGCAATGATATGAAAACAACTACTCAAGAACTCAAACAATATATGACTCGCTTATTCCAATTATCTAACAATGAAACATGGGAATGTGAAACACTGGAGGAAGCGGCAGAAAATATTCTACCCAAACGTTTTATTAATGATTCCCCACTTGCACATCTTATACTTGAAACTTATACCTACTATAATAATGAGCTACATGAACTAAGTATCTATCCATTTCTAATGTATTCTAATAACCAACTCATCAGTATTGGTTATCTGGATCATTTTGATATGGACTTTCTATACCTCACAGATACTAAAAATACGATTATCGATGAACGTCATTTACTAAAAGAAGGAGGGAATAACCATGAATAATTGGATCAAAGTGGCACAAATATCTGTTACAGTCATTAACGAAGTGATTGACATCATGAAAGAAAAGCAAAATGGAGGAAAATAGTATGAAAATCAATCGATACATCACAAGAGGCATTAGTGAACAACTATCTCTAGACCTTCAAATCTTACTTTGGAACATGGTAAAAGATCGAGACAATCAACTTAATACAGATTACCTACACATTTTCAAACTACAAGAAGATGATAATATGTTGTCAATTACACATGAACAAGAACAACCCGCATACAAATTGGAATATCACTATACAAACTATATAAAAAATCAAAATGCATTACCTAAGAAAGTCTACGTCATCCGAGAAGATGATGTAGACGCTTTTTATTATGTGATGCTTTTGCCAGAAGAATACTAAAGGAAGTGACGATATATGAATACAATCAAAAGTACGATACACACAGAAGCGATATTTAGCGATGATGAACAACATCGCTACTTACTCAAAAAGATATGGGATGACAAGAAACCGGCTTGTACTGTGATAACGATGTATCTTCATTTAGATGGTGTATTATCACTCGATCTTACTACGGTTCTCATCCTCAATCAATTAGCTAATTCTGAGCAATATGGCGCTGTTTATCTCGTTAATCTTTTCTCTAATATTAAAACACCAGAGAACCTTAAACATATCAAAGAGCCTTATGATGAGCACACAGATATACACTTAATGAAAGCAATTAGTGAAAGTGACACAGTCATTCTTGCTTATGGTGCCTATGCGAAGCGACCAGTTGTTATCGACCGTGTCGAACAAGTGATGGAAATGTTAAAACCTCATAAAAAGAAAGTAAAAAAGCTCATAAATCCAGTAACGAACGAAGTTATGCATCCACTCAACCCTAAAGCACGTCAAAAATGGACACTAAAGTAAAGGAGTATTATCTATGAACCATGACAACACTATACAATCCAATTGGCGAACGGTTGCTAGTTGTTTAGCATCACAAAATTACATTTCAATAGTAAAAGGTCTGGTGCATCATTTCACAGCCATCGATGACGAGGAAATACTTGATAAAATCTATGAAGAGTTTATAAATGATGACTCTATTACAACGGTACTTAACAATGATTTACAAACAATTATTAATCATTATCTATCAAAATGAAAACTATATTCTAATAAAACTAGAGCATCCTTCACTTTTGCGGTGAAGGATGCTCCTATATCTTTTTTTATCTAAAAAAACTATTAGTAATTAGTTTTAAAACATTTATCTTCTAATATATAGATATGAAATGTAAAAATACAATTAGATTGGCAGTCACAATGCAAATGTAATATTTGTCAGTAATCTTCCTACTCAAATTGTTATTCTTTTCATAGAAATCAAGAGGAGGAACGACTTGAATTCTATTATATTCAATGCATCTTCATTATAATTCTACCTACTTCACCATTAGACAAACGATCAAATCCCTCATTAATTTCATCTAAAGTGATAACCTCACTGATGAGTGAATCAATATTTAAACGTCCTTGGTTGTATAGATTAACGAACCTTGGTATATCTCTGTCAGGTACACAACTTCCTACATATGATCCTTTAATGGTACGTTCTTCAGCCGCTAAAGTAACTTGAGGGAAAGAAAAATTATCTTTAGGATTAGGCAGTCCTGTTGTTACAGTTGTCCCCCCTCGTTTAGTAATCTGATAAGCAACTTTCATAGCTGGCACTACACCCGCTGTTTCAAAAGCATATTCTACTCCGCCAGGAATATATTCTTTAATTTGCTCATCGATATCTTTATCGCTTGAATTAAATGTTGCTGTAGCCCCAAATTGCTTTGCTAATTCAAATTTATCTTCGTTAATATCTAAAGCAATAATTTCATTGGCTCCCGCTAGTTTAGCTCCAATAATAGCATTCAATCCAATACCTCCTAAACCAACAACCGCTACATTACTACCAGAACGAATTTGGGCTGTATTCACCACAGCACCGATACCTGTGATAATAGCACAACCAAATGCAGCTGCACGTTCAAAAGGTATTTTTTTATCAATTTTAACTATAGAGTTTTCAGAGACAACAGAATATTCAGCAAAACCTGATATCCCCAAGTGATGATATACTTTTCCTTCATCATTAGATAAACGCATCCCTCCCTCTAACATTTCGCCTTTTTCATTAGATATTGCTCCGTTTTCACATAATGCAGGACGTCCTTCTTTACATGGGATACATTTTCCACAACTGGGAATAAATGTGCATACCACATGATCTCCTTCGCTAACTCTTGTAACAGCTTTTCCAACTTTAATTACTTCACCGGAAGCTTCATGACCAAGTGCCATAGGTAAAGGTCTAGGTCTGTTACCATTAATTACTGACAAATCAGAGTGACATAATCCAGCTGCATGAATTTTAATTAATACTTCGTGTTCGCTAGGATTATCAAGTTCTAAGTATTCAATTTTTAAAGGTTTAGATTCTTTATAGGGCTTTTTAGCCCCCATTTCATGTAAAACTGCTGCTCTAGTTTTCACTTCCAACACTCCTTTAATTTATATACATTAAGTCTATTCTTATCTGTTATTTTACACTTTAATATTATTATTTACAAAAAATTCTGATTATTGAGATTATTTTATATAATACCAATTTTTAAAAATTTATTATGTAAAATCATAATTTAGAAGTGATTTGGTTTTCAAGTGAATTTAAGGTGTGAAGATTAAAAAATATATTAAAGAAATACTTGATAAAATTTATGAAGATTTTATGAATAACGACGCTATCACAACCTTACTTAACAATGATTTACAGACGATTATTAATCAATATCTATCAAAATAAAAACTATATACTGATAAAAATAGGGCATCTTTCACTGAGTAATAAATCAGAGATATTAGAGAATAATAAGAAAATGAGAATTAGTATGTAGTGAATTGTTAAAATAGATTTATTCATAGTGAATAATGACTTATTCGTTATTTATATTTATAATGCAAATATATAAGAAAATTTTGGGAGTGGGATTATGAAACTAAGAGCATTAGAGTATAGTGATTTACTTTTTGTTCATGAATTAAATAATGAATATTCTATTATGTCTTATTGGTTTGAAGAGCCTTATGAATCCTTAACGGAACTTCAACATTTATTTGATAAGCATTTATTAGATGAATCGGAAAGACGTTTTATTGTTGAAGATGAAAATCAAGTCGTAGGTATTGTTGAATTAGTAGAAATTAATTACATCCATCGTAATTGTGAAATACAAATAATTATTAAACCTGAGTTCAGTGGTAAAGGTTATGCAAAATTCGCATTCGAAAAAGCGATAATTTATGCATTCAATATTTTAAATATGCACAAGATCTATCTATATGTTGATGCAGATAACAAAAAAGCTATTCATATATACGAGTCACAAGGATTTAAAACAGAAGGATTACTTAAAGAGCAATTCTACACTAAAGGTAAATATAAAGATGCCTATTTTATGTCATTATTGAAATCTGAATATATTTTGTAGTATAAAAGATAACTCATATATTCATTTAGGTAGGTTCAAACCTGAATTACTTCTAATAAAATTAAAACGGACTTCTCGCGAATGTCTGTAAGAGGAATAAATTCTTGATAAAATCTACGAGGATTTTATGAATGATGACGCTGTAACAACGGTACTTAATAACGATTTGCAAACAATTATTAATGACTATCTATCAGAATGAAGCTTATATTAATTTCAACAAAAATAGAGCATCCTTCACTTTGCGGTAAGGGATGCTCTCAATTTATTTTTGTCTATTTTCAATTAACATAATAGGACGTTATCAGAATTACACAAACATTTTTTGTAGTAAGCCTTGTTTGCGTTGTTTTAATAATTCTATTTTTTTACCTTGTTTTAAAATTAGTGTATCTATTTTATTAAAAAAGTTATCAATTTTAATTTTAGACTGACCCCAATAGTGGGAATTATATAAAAACACTTTCGTTGAATTCATATTAAAATGAATCATACGGAGGTGTTTTTTTTCTATGAAAAGAGCTTCTTATTCAGTAGAAACAAAGTATAAAGCAGTTGAAATGAAAGCAGCAGGATTTTCAACAAAAGAAATTATGAAAGAATTAAATATTAGAAATAGAACACAAGTGAAAACTTGGTGGAGATGGTATCGAAATGGGGAAAGTTATAGATTTTCACAACAAGTTGGTAAACAATATACCTACGGTAAAGGATTAGAAGAGCTGTCAGAAGTAGAACAATTAAAATTAGAAAATAAGAGAAAAGATATAGAATTGGATATTTTAAAAAAGTACAAGGTATTGGAAAGGAAGTGGTACCAACAGTAGTCATAGATTTAGTGGATCAATTAAAAGTAAAATATTCAATCAAATTGATACTAGAAGTATTAAACATACCTAAATCAACATATTACCGATGGAAAAACAAAACCCATAAAAATGATACCGTAACACAAAAAGTCATTGAATTATGTAAAGCTAACCACTATACCTACGGTTATCGTAAGATTACAGCATTGATTAATCAATGTTATACATCACCAATTAATCATAAGAGAGTACAGAGAATGATGCAGAAGCATCATTTGAACTGCCGAGTTAGACCTAAAAAGACGACAAGAATAGGTAAACCGTATTATAAAACGGACAATTTATTACAAAGACAATTTAAAGCGAGTTGTCCAATGGAAGTATTAACAACCGATATTACTTATTTACCATTTGGTCATTCTATGTTGTATTTATCTTCGATAATGGATATTTATAACGGAGAAATTGTGGCGTATAAAATAGATGATAAACAAGACCAAAGTTTAGTTAATGATACATTAAATCAAATCGATATACCTGAGGGTTGTATATTACATAGTGATCAAGGCAGCGTTTATACATCTTATGCTTATTATCAATTGTGCGAAGAAAAAGGCATTATCAGAAGTATGTCCCGAAAGGGAACACCTGCCGATAACGCCCCGATAGAAAGTTTCCATTCCTCGCTAAAGTCTGAAACTTTTTACATCAATAATGAGCTTAATCACTCTAATCACATTGTAATAGATATTGTCGAAAAGTACATTAAAAACAATAATAATAATAATAATCGAATTCAACAAAAACTAGGCTACTTATCCCCTGTAAAATACAGAGAATTAGCAGCCTAGAACATAGTGTTTTTATTAAGTTCCCATTTTAAGGGTTCAGTGCCTCTAACAAAAAGCATTCTTTTTTTGTGAAAATAATATCTCTTAAATTGTTTAAATCATTATATCCTTATCTATTAAGATCAAATTTTAAAATAAGTATATTGATATCGTTTACCTGTAAATAGTATAGTTTTTATTAAAGATTCCAATTTCTTATTATTATCTGTAAGAGAAAGATTCTCTGGAAATATAAGTACACCGTAGTTATAGTTATCTTCGACAGTGAAGTCAGAAGCTTTTAACTTCAAATCGTCTTGGCTTTTTAAAAATGAACCATTAACAATATCTTCAATATAAGTACCTTTTCCAATAAATTTCGCTACTCACTTCGATTGTGGATGATAATATAAATTCTCAGGTCTTTCTTAATTTTATATTGATTATAACAACACATACTTACAATATCGTAAGCTTCTCTTATAACTGTTGTAATAGCTCGCTATTAATGTTTTTATAATAGTAAAGAAAAGTAAAGAAGGTGAAAAAAGTGGAAAATACAAATAGTAATATGCATAAAAATGACAATAGTTACGTTTTATCAGCATTGAGTTATTTAAGTATCTTTTTCGCACCTGTCATTTTACCTTTATTTGTATGGATACTTGCTGATGAACCAACATCAGAACATGGCAAAAAAGCATTCATTAATCATATTATGACTTGGGTTAGTTTTTTTATAGGTAGATTGGCATTTATTTTTTCTAAAGAAGTCTTTGATAAACCTTTGGATCATCAATTATTAATATTTAGCATTCTTTTAATTATTACTATTATATTCTTTTTAATTGCTTTAATATTATATATCTTGAACATTAACAGAGGAATTAAAATTCTATTAAAAAAATAAGTCACTTATATATCAACTTATTAAGGGAGTCCTATACTCCCTTTTTTAATTGTAATGTATTCTATCAGTATTACCTTTATTCATAGTCTAAAATACTTACTTCAATGTTTCTAATAATATCTCGTGAGGCCTCAAAGTTGTTATTAATATAACCATTTTTATTCAATGATAAAGAAATTAATTGGCCTGCATAATAAGTATTGTGATTTACTCTAAAGGCGTGCGTAAATGCTTCACCATTTTGTATTTTCTCAATCAATGTTGCTCTGTTCACAAAAATGGGTTGGCTAATATTTATAGCTTTTTCATCTTTTATATTAAATTCATATAATCTTAATCCATGTATTTTAAGATCATCCTTATTTTTCTTAATGACATATTTAATCACATTATACGTTCTAGCCATTTACTAATCTTCCTCCATTAAGATATTAATTCGAAGCTCTTTCTTCTTTTAAAAACATATAACGTTCAATTAAAAAATCAAACTTTGTAGCTTATTGCGCATCATCATTTGAACTTTGTATGCCAATTTTAATTTTTAAACCATTAATCATACTTTGAAATTTTTGCTGATAACTTTCTCTTTCTTCTTGTTGAGAATAGCAAAAATGTTCATTTTGTGTAATTAATTGGTAATATTTAAAACAATTATCTAAAGTTGTTAATCCATAGGCTAAATAATACAAATTATCTGTTTCAAGTGCTCTTTTTCAATCTACTAATGAAAGATGTATGGCACCTCTACTAATTGACTAATATCTGTCATACAACCTCTCCCAAAATTAATTTTTAAAAATATGTTCTCTATGCCAATCTAAATATTTCAAATTAGGTTTCTGACAATCTGGTAGTTCGATTTTTTGATTTTCATAAATCTTTAATTCTTCATATAAAGCAGCATCTTTCTCTGCTTCTTTAGATAAAACAACTCTATAACTGTTAGAAAAAGTGATAAAGCCTTTCTTAAATGCTTTTGCTAAAAATAAAGACAAACAAATACCATTTGAAGGATCTAGTCTAATAAACTCATTTTCATGCCAAGGAATAATATGTGTAACGACTAAAAAGTCTTTAGTTTTAATCCCGGTAATTGCACATCTATAACTATAATTTTGTTTAATCCTTTTTGAAAACTCAAAATGAGCACTTCCCTTAGCTTGAACAAATGCTTCATGATTCCCTACGTAGTAAATATTTTTCTTTATTCGAGTTGCCATATCAGCCATTTGTTTAAAAGTTAGCGAAATATCATTATTAATATAATTACTTTCTATTTCCACTACATTTCTACTCAAACTTAGTAGTTTTAAAAAATCATTTTTTGTAATATTACTGATTTTATTTTTAAAGAAAAACTGCTCCCACTCTTCTTTAATTCTTTCTTTGAACTCCCATTTTAAATTTTCAATATTATCTTTTAAAACACGATCCACAAAAAGTAAGGGTTTTGAAATGTAAGCGGTTGCTACATTATTTTTTCGCTCAATTTTTTCTATTTTCCCAGCTCCAAAGAAATAAAATTGTTGAGCAATTTGAGATAAATTAGTTGGCCGTCTAAAAATGAACAAATCGCCTTCTCTGATCTTATTATTCTGTTTTACATCCCAAGTAAACTCCTTTTCAGTATCATCACTATTTGTATAGTTGGTATCTAATATAAAATAGCGAGTGCGTTCGTTTTCTAACTCAGTTTTAAAGGTGTTATATAGTGACTCTAAGTATCTATTTTTATATTCGCTTATACTCATCTTTCTATCAGCTCACTTGTAAATTATAAATATTTAGTATACTTTTATTTAATTATTAAATATCAATTTCTAAATATATTCTGATAATTATTTATTTTATATATGTATTATTAGCCTTAGAGCAATATTAGGTGACAAATAAAAGGCTACCTCATAAGGTAATCCTCTCAAGATAATGTGACAAAATAATTGATGATCTTTAACATTAATAAGAACTAAATTCATAATTCTTAAATATATTTTCTAATTAAACTATCGTAATGTCTATAATATTTAATTATTTTTTATAAAAATTAAATATTTTATTAAACTATTTTTATAAAATAAAATAATATTACAATATAATTAATTATAAAAATTTAAGGGTATATTGAAGTAATACATTACATAGGAGTGATAAAATGCCAAGTCGTTGGGTAAAAGTTAAAACCTTTAAGTCATTATCTACTTCCAAATTAGAGAAAAAGTTACAAAATTTCAAATCATATAATAGCTTTGATATTATAGAAATTAAAAGACATTCATATTTATTTTTAAATATAGTCGAAGTTTATTACAAAGATAAAACTTAGACTTTTTATTACTACTTTTTTAAAATCTGTCTATTTTTACAGCATTGAATTTCCAGCCGTATAATTTAAAATTCTAATGTAATTCTAAATATTTTATAGATAAAGTAGAAAACGTTAATACTACACTTATATGAATTATATAAAATATTAGATGATTTTAAAAAGAGAATTACCTATGAACCGTGACACTACATAACCTGATTGGTGAATAATTACAAACAGTTTAGCTTCGCAAAATTATATATAGCTCATAAAAAGACTAGTACATCGCTTTACAGCTATTGAAGATGAGGAAATACTTGATAAAATCTATAAAAATTTTATGAATGATGATACTATAACAACGATATTTAACAATAATTTACAGGCAATTATTAACCATTACCTATCAATATGAATATTAAATAAAACTAGAACCTCCTTCACTTAGCACTGAGGAATATTCTTACATTTTTTAATAAGTGGTGATATAAAAAAGCAGTTAGTGGCCATAGATTCAATTTCTAAGGTAGCTTCCCTTTCAATAATTTTTGAATTCAAAATTTTAATATAAATCCCTTCCTTTTATATTATACACAATCTATTTTTTAGTTTTATTTGTGATACGCTTCTGCGTATCGGTTAATGATGCGGTTTTTTATTAACGTCTTTTTGTTATAAGTCTTAAAGAAATACTAAACAAGCAAAATCATTTTCCTTAACTGAAACGAAAGAACGACAAATTCCATACTATTACATTAGAATTTGTCGTTCATTTATTTATTAGAAGTATATATTTTACAGACTTCTAAATTAATTGTTACAACAATTATTATTATCTTGCTGTCCTTTTTCATTCTTCTCTGTTTTTTCTTCAATTTCTACTGAACAACAAGATTGTTCCTGAGGTTTTAATTTTTTTAATACGTCTTTGACTCCCATTATCTCACCTCCTTTAAATAACGATGTTCACAATCAAACCTGTAGCAATAGCTACAACTAAAATTGCGATTACGAATGAGACTACAAATTTTTTCTTGAATAATTTCGTTAACAATACAACTTCTGGAATACTTGCACCAGCACCACCTATTATCAACGCAACTACTGTTCCTAAAGACATCCCTTTTGATACTAATGCCTCAGCTATAGGTAACATTGTTTCAGGTCTAATATACATTGGAATGCCTATAACAGATCCAATGAATACGGATATAACGCCATCTCCACTTGCGTATTTTGTAATAAATGTTTCGGGTACAAATCCATATATGAATGCTCCAATAAATACACCAATAAATAGGTAAGGAAGCATTGGATATAAAAATGCCCACGCATCATTTAATGCTTGTTTAAAACGAGATCCTTCTTTATTGGCAAAAAATCCATCTCCTTTAACATTTACGCCCTTATAACTTTCAGCCAAATTCATTTTTGAAAACACAAGACCTGTAAAGATACTAAATATTGCTAGTACAATAAAATAAACTATTGCAACTTTCCAGCCCAATAAAACCCATAGCATAAACACCATTAATGGATTCATTAATGGTGAAGCAATTAAGAAACTCACCGCTGGACCAAAAGGTACTTTAGAATTTAATAGACCTGCAAGTATTGGAATTGTTGAACAAGAACAAAAGGGAGTAATCGCACCAAATATCATCCCAAAAAAATAATTGATTCCTTGGTTAGGTTTACTTAACATGCTTTTGATTTTATCTTCCGAAACTACTTGTTGGATTAGACTTACAATAAAACTTACGATTATGAACAGTATTAATAATTCAAAAAATAGCATTAGAAATGTTTTTATAAATTCTATAATCGAATCTATCATTAGTATAACGCCTCCAAATTTATTAAATCAATATTTCTTGATATATTAATCAAAAAAATTTGATTAACGATATTTAAAAAAAGATACTTACAGTATCTTACAACAAGTATCTTCATTTAATACTACCTGTATTTGTTGTTCATTAATTTTATAATAATTCCATGTGCCATGTTTTTCTGCAATGAGGATATTTGCATCTACTAATTTTTTTAAATGATAAGAAAGTTTAGACTGTTTTAATTCTAGCAATTCTTCCAAATCACATACACACAAAGACTTTGTATTGCTTTGACGTATAGAATGCAAGATTTTAAGTCTAATTTTATCAGCGAGCGCATTAAATATCTGTTCATAAAATTCTAATTGTTCTTCCTCTGTTCCATTAGAGCTGGACTTAATAAATTCCATTGAATAATCACCTCTCTTATATATAGTTATTTCTATTTTTGTTTGAGTTCTTGTATTGCTTGATTAAAATGAGTTTCTGTTACTTTACCATACAAGTCAGTTTTTCCTTTAAAGAACTCATTTTTCATATATGATACAGCTTCTTTTAAAGAAACTTCTCTTGATATCATAATTAGATTTAAGTAGCTAACAAAATAATCAACAGATAATGTACCTGCATGATTTATTTTCATAAAATCGAACTCCTTTATAAAATACTAAAATGATACATCAACTTTTTTTGATGTATTAAATATAAATTATTATTTCAATTTTTGCAAGATAATAAAACTAGTTATTTAGGAGACAATCTAATCTAATACTAAAATTAGTCAAAACCTACATAGACACAAATCTATATAGATGTTAATCTATGTAATGACTAGGAGGTATATTTATGTCTTATAAAGAATTATCAGCAATATTAAAAGTTTTATCAGATCCAAGTCGATTAGAAATATTAGACTTATTATCTTGCGGTGAACTATGTGCTTGTGATTTATTAGCGTATTTTCAATTTTCACAACCTACATTAAGCCATCATATGAAAATTTTAGTGGATAATGAATTAGTATCTACACGAAAAGACGGTACTAAGCGCATGTACCGACTTAATCATACGTTCTTAGATTCAATCAACAAAGAATTAACTTATATTAGTTCTCCTACTCAACAATGTATGTGTAAAAAGATAAAGACAGGTGAATGTAAATAATGACTATTCTAGCGATTATTATTTTTCTTTTAACTCTTATGTTTGTTATTTGGCAACCTAAGGGTTTAGATATTGGTATTACAGCATTGATTGGTGCTATCATCGCCATTATTACAGGCGTTGTTAGTCTCTCGGATGTTATTGAAGTTACAGGGATTGTTTGGAACGCTACTTTAACTTTTGTCGCTGTTATACTCATTTCATTAATTTTAGATGAAATTGGATTTTTCGAATGGGCAGCTATACATATGGTTAGAGCTTCAAATGGTCATGGGTTTAAAATGTTTGTCTACATTATGTTATTAGGCGCTATTGTAGCAGCTTTCTTTGCGAACGATGGAGCTGCATTAATTCTCACTCCAATCGTGCTAGCTATGGTAAGAAACCTTGGGTTTAATCAAAAAGTCATTTTTCCTTTTATCATTGCAAGTGGATTCATTGCAGATACTACATCTCTCCCATTAATTGTAAGTAATTTAGTAAATATTGTTTCTGCTGACTACTTCAATATTGGATTTATCGAATATGTAAGTCGTATGATTATTCCAAATATATTCTCTTTAATAGCAAGTATTGTTGTATTATGGTTATATTTCAGAAAAGTTATTCCTAACAATTTTGAAATTAAAAATCTTAAAACACCTAATCAAGCAATTAAAGATCCAAAATTATTTAAGTTTTCGTGGATTGTTTTGTCAATTTTACTCATTGGTTATATAGTTAGTGAATTTATTCAAATTCCAGTATCGTTAATTGCTTGTTTGATTGCACTTATATTTACTGTACTGGCCTATAAATCGAGAGTAGTAAACACGAAACAAGTTATCAAAGGCGCACCTTGGAATATTGTTCTCTTTTCTATAGGCATGTATTTAGTTGTATTTGGTCTGAAAAATGTGGGTATTACTGCACTATTAGCTAATATTCTATCAAGCATATCAAACTATGGACTGTTTAGTAGTGTTATAGGTATGGGCTTCATATCCGCATTTCTTTCAGCAATTATGAATAATATGCCTACCGTATTAATTGATGCAATTGCTATTGGACAATCTGCAACTACTGGTTTAATCAAAGAAGGCATGATTTATGCCAATATCATTGGCGCAGATTTAGGACCTAAAATCACACCTATCGGCTCCTTAGCAACACTGCTATGGCTACACGTTTTAACACAAAAGGGAGTAAAAATTTCATGGGGCACATATTTTAAAACGGGTATTGTTATTACGATTCCTGTTCTTTTTATCACATTAGTTGGTTTATACGTTACACTTATTGTATTTTAAAAAAGAGGTGTCAATGATGACAAAGAAAATAATTTATTTTATATGTACAGGTAATTCATGCCGTAGCCAAATGGCTGAAGGCTGGGGTAAAAAAATCTTAGGAGATGAATGGCAAGTATATTCTGGAGGTATTGAGGCACACGGTGTAAATCCAAAAGCAATCGAAGCTATGAAAGAAGTTGGAATTGATATATCAAATCATACTTCTAATTTAATTGACAAAAATATACTAAACCAATCCGATTTAGTAGTAACTTTATGTAGTGATGCTGACAATAATTGTCCTATATTGCCGCCGAATGTAAAAAAAGAACACTGGGGATTTGATGATCCAGCAGGCAAACCTTGGTCAGAGTTCCAACGTGTTAGAGATGAAATCAAAACCGCCATTGAATCATTTAAAACTAGATAAACTTTAAGCGTCTCAATATCATTGAGACGCTTTTTTATTATTAATTATTTTATACTTTTTGATTTATCTCCAGGATTAGTCATTTTTCTTATCTTTTTAATTTACACACTAAAAAATATCCTCCTTAACAATAATAAGTTATTTAAATTATTGATTAAGGAGGATATTTTTATATCTATTTATTTCTCAATCTAGAACTAGATTTTTATCGTGCTTTCAGCTCATTTCCTGTCATCCATTTATGATTTTTAATGATTTTACCATTATCTTTGGATTTGTAATCAACTACGTAAACAGTAGTCTTTTTCACGTTATCTATAATGGCTGTAGCACCTTTCATACCAGACATATGATTTGCTTCTAATTTAACAGTATCGCCCTTACTAAATCCATCTTTAGGTGCATCTTTGATTTCTTCGTTTACGACCCATTTATGATTGTTTACTTTTTCATTTCCATTTGTGGGTTTATAACTTACAACATAGGCATATGTTTTATACGCACCTTTTACAGTAGCTTCTGCACCTTTCATACCTGGCATATGCCCTGCTGTAATCGTTACTTTATCTCCTACTTTAAATTCACCCTCATTAGTCGATGTCATATCTTCAGGAACTTTACTTTCATCATTATGCTTCATATGGCTCTCACTTTTTTGGTCATTAGTGTCTTTATCTTTTTTCACCATATTAAAATCTCCCTATTGATTAGTTTGTTACTTTTATTTGACCCATCATTCCATTATCTTCATGCTCAAGTATATGACAGTGAAACATGTATGTTCCAGTATTTTTAAATACAACCTCTATTTTAGCTTTTTGTCCAGGTTCCAAAGATATAACATCCTTTTTACCCCTCATATCTTTTGGAGGTTTCTCACCATCCACAGATAAAACTTTAAATTGCGTTCCATGGATGTGGAAAGGATGTTTCATACCACCCATTTTATCTTTGACATTTTCAATTTCCCATACTTCTTTCTGGTTTAACTTTTGTGTAAAATCTATTCTGTTAGGATCGAATTTATTACCATTAATGGTAACATGATCATTCATACCTTCTAATTTTATTTTTTTACTTACTTTTGGTGTATTACCTTTGTTAGAACTTTTCTCTTTGTTACTAATCGGTAAAATTACAGTTTTATCATTATCAACCAGACTGATTTTCTCGCCTTTCATTTTAGATAAATCTATTACTATTTCTTTTCTTTCTGAAGGAGCTAAATTAATTTCTTTTAATTTTTTAGCGTTTTTTAATTGACCGCCATCTGAAGCAATATACTCAAAACTTTGATTATTACTTAGCTTAAGATTTAAATCTCGAGCATTAGAACCATTTAAAAGTCTCAAACGTATTTTCTCTTCTTTTGCTGTCAGTTTGGGGTTTACTATTCCGTTCACAAGAACAGTATCACCTTGAGTGCCATCTTCGTCTTTCGTTTTTGAATAATTTAATTTTTTAGATACAAATGTTTTATCTTGGATTATTATAGGCAAATCATTTTTTCCATAATTACTAGGATAATTATTCTTTTTACTATCTTCTATATATAATAATCCTGATAAGCCATTATAAACTTGTTTAGCTGTATTTGGAGAGGGGTGGGGGTGATACCATAACGTAGCAGAATCTTGATTAACCTCAAATTTTATAGTTTTTTCTTTTCCTGGTTTTATAACCTGAGAAGGCCCTCCATCCACTTTTCCATTTACTTCTAATCCATGCCAATGAAATGTTGTATTTTCATCTAAGTTATTTATTAACTTAATTTTAACTTTATCTCCTTTTTTTAATTTTAAAGTTGGTCCAAGTAAATTTCCATTGTAGCCTAGAGTATTAGAAAAATTATTTTTGTAAAACTCTGTCTTTCCTTTCTGAGCTTTTAATGTATAATTTTTATAACCATTGTTATCTTTTTTTGACTCTGCAACTTCAGGAAATATTATTTCATTTTTTCCTTGTGAAGAATTTAATTTCTTTCTTTCGTCATGATGTTTCATATTTGTCATGTCCATTGTACTTTTCTTATCTTCTTTCATGTTCATCATGTCATTCTTACTTTCTGCGAAAGTATCATTAGACGCAATAATTATTATGGAAAAAATTATAATTAAAATTGCAAAAACTTTATTATACATAAGGTTTACCTCTTTTATTTTAATTTTAATGTAAAAGCATTAATCGCTACTATAACTGTACTTAAAGACATTAATATTGCTCCTACAGCTGGTGATAATATTAACCCGATAAAAGCTAATGCGCCAGCTGCTAAAGGTACAGCAACAATATTATAACCTGCACCCCACCATAAGTTTTGCACCATTTTTCTCATAGTATTATTTGAAAGGGTCAAGAAATGAATAATATCTGATGGATTACTTTTAACAAGTATGATATCACCTGAATCCACTGCAACATCTGTGCCTGCACCAATTGCTATACCAATATCGGCTCTTATAAGACTCGGCGCATCGTTGATACCGTCTCCGACCATCATGACTTTATTACCGTCACTTTGATAATCTTTTATAATGCTTTCCTTATCTTCTGGCATGAGTTGTGCGTGGACATCACTAATACCTAATTCTTTTGCGACAGCGTGTGCCACTTCATTATTGTCACCTGTAAGCATGACTGGTGTAATATTTCTTGATAGTAAATCAGCTACCATTTGTTTTGAGCTTTCTTTAATTTGATCTCCTTGAGCAATCATGCCAATGACTTGTTGATCCTCGATTAAATAACTGATTGAATTACCTTGTTGAGCTAATTTAGTAAACAAGTCATCGTCATAATTAAGTTTATGTTTATCAAGATAAGAGACATTTGTTATTTTATATGTTTTATTATCAACTAGACCTTCTAATCCGACACCCGGAATATTATTCACGTCTTGTGGATTAGTAAATGAAATATTTTTACTTTTCGCAAAATCAACAATACTTATAGCTAATGGGTGATTAGATTGACTTTCTAATGAGGCGAAAAGGCTTAATATGGTATCATTACTCAAATCATTTTTAAAGCTCTCATAATGATTCACAGAAAAGTTACCCTCAGTTAAAGTACCAGTTTTATCCATCATTACATAATCGATATGTTGAGCTATTTCTACAGACTCTCTATTTTTAATAATTAAACCATTATGTGCACCAATTGAAGTAGAACGTGCAGTGACTAAAGGTATTGCCAATCCTAAAGCATGTGGACAAGCAATGACTAACACAGTTACAAGACGTTCGAGTGCAAAATCAACATCATTTTGAATGAGCATCCAGACAATAAAAGAAATCACGCCAACAATTACAGCAAAGTAGAATAAATAACCCGCTACTTTATCAGATAACAATTCAGCACTAGATTTATCATTTTGTGCTTGATTAACAAGTCCCATAACTTGAGAAAGATATCCATCTTCTCCAACAGCTGTAACCTTGACTTGTATTGTTCCAGACCCATTAATAGAACCCCCGATGACGTTGTCATTTTGATTTTTTTGTACTTTTTTAGATTCTCCAGTGACTAGGGATTCATCTATAGATGTTTGTCCTTGAACGATAATACCATCTGTTGGAATGCTTTCTCCGGCTTTTACTTCGACGATATCATCAGTCATGATGTCTGATATTTTAACTTCTTCGCGTTGGCCATTATCCATAACTTTAATAGCACTATTAGGTAACAGTTCTGCCATTTTCTTTAAAGCATCTCCAGCATTTCCGACAGCATTCATTTCTATCCAATGTCCTAATAGCATAATTAAAATTAAGGTTGCTAATTCCCAAAAAAAGTCCATTGTATGACCAGTTGCATTACTAAAGTTATTCATATAAAAAGCATACAAGCTATAAATATAAGCTACTGAAATACCTAGGGCAACTAAGGTCATCATGCCTGGTTTTTTTTCAGCAATTTCATCTTTACCACCAGACAAGAACGGTTTACCACCATAAAAGAATAAAATTGTACTTAATATTAACACTACCCATTCAGAACCTGGAAATGTGAATTGAAAAGGTAAGTTAACACCCATCAGTGGCGATAAAAGAATGATAGGTATTCCAAAAATTAATGAAACAAAAAACTTAACTTTAAAATTTCCATGATGATGTGCATGGCCACTATGATGATTATGTGATTCATGGTTATCATGATGCATGTGATTGGAATGATTCATGTGATTTTGATGATTATGCTCTTCACTATTATTATTCAAATTAACCCCTCCTAATGAAAATGTTATAGTAAAGCTACTTATAATATAACATATACCCCCCTAGGGTATAAAGCTTTTCGATTTATCTCCTTTTATGGATTTATATAATTCCGAACCTTATATCTACACGTCCTACATTAGACCTTGTCATCGATATTTAAAACAATGTTTTAATTAAAAGATCTAATCTTAACTATCACATGACAATACACTCTAACCAAGGTTATCATTACCAACACAAGTCATATATTAATATTCTTAAAGAAAATAGCGCATTTCAAAGTATGACTAGAAACGCAAATTGTCTTGATAATTATTAGAGAAGCCAGTAAATGAGTTTATAGTAAACTCATTTACTGGCCATTTTTCTAGTATTTATGCTCACTCTCTTCAAACTATATTAATCATTTTTTGATTCTCATATTCTACGCCACAATAGCTACATTCTATTAAAGATACGGTTCTGTTGCAAAGTTGAATTTATAGTATAATTTTAACAAAAAGGAGCCTTCTGTATGAACTATTTCAGATATAAACAATTTAACAAGGATGTTATCACTGTAGCCGTTGGCTACTATCTAAGATATGCATTGAGTTATCGTGATATATCTGAAATATTAAGGGAACGTGGTGTAAACGTTCATCATTCAACGGTCTACCGTTGGGTTCAAGAATATGCCCCAATTTTATATCAAATTTGGAAGAAAAAGCATAAAAAAGCTTATTACAAATGGCGTATTGATGAGACGTACATCAAAATAAAAGGAAAATGGAGCTATTTATATCGTGCCATTGATGCAGAGGGACATACATTAGATATTTGGTTGCGTAAGCAACGAGATAATCATTCAGCATATGCGTTTATCAAACGTCTCATTAAACAATTTGGTAAGCCTCAAAAGGTAGTTACAGATCAGGCACCTTCAACGAAGGCAGCAATGGCTAAAATAATTAAAGCTTTTAAACTTAAACCTGACTGTCATTGTACATCGAAATATCTGAATAACCTCATTGAGCAAGATCACCGTCATATTAAAGTAAGAAAGACAAGATATCAAAGTATCAATACGGCAAAGAATACTTTAAAAGGTATTGAATGTATTTACGCTCTATATAAAAAGAACCGCAGGTCTCTTCAGATCTACGGATTTTCCCCATGCCACGAAATTAGCATCATGCTAGCAAGTTAAGCGAACACTGACATGATAAATTAGTGGTTAGCTATATTTTTTTACTTTGCAACAGAACCATTTTTATTATAAAAATTGATTTTAATATATGCACTATAAAGATACAGATATTTAAAAACAAGAGACACTTATACAAATGTTTTGAATCATTGTTTAAATACAGTAATTTATCATTATGAAATATTAAGTTTACAATAAAGTAAGTTATCCAGTACTTTGTGATAATTAATATCATAAAGTTTATCAATCTTTTAATAGCACTTACATAGTTTATAGAACTTTCACTACCATCTACATAAGTTGTAGGCGATGGAACAAAACGATTCATATTAAACACATCAAAGAATAAATAAACTATCAAAATGATAATTATAATTAATATAAATATCAATACAATGTGATCATACACTAATGAAAAAGCATATAAAACCTTATCAACAAGCTCTTTATCTAAGTTATTCACCAATTTATAAATAGGAATTTCCAGAAAATATACAACTAATGCTAATCCAAAAACCACATAATGAAATGGTATTAACCACCTGTTTTCAATATCTTTTTTCAATTTTTCATAAATTTTTAACAAATCATTCATTATTCACATAACCTCTCTATTATTAATAAGTTTTAATCTTTTCTTAATTGTAAGTTATTATGCCTGTTAAAAATTTACTAATTATTAAATCCACTAAAATATTACACATCTATCAAGAAAGAACGGAATAATACATGGGACTCTAAAACCTTAAATTTTTTCTTCTTATATTTTCTCAATTAGATTATAGGGAGTTCATTTCTCCGATAACTGTATAGTTAAAATTAATTTTATGAAGCAAAGTATCCATATCTAAGTCTATCCATGTTTTATCATCTACTAATGTATCAGAATAATTCTTACGTCGAAGATTAAACTAATAATCAAATCTCGAATTTGAACGTATAAATTCTTCTAAAGTCTTTTTACTTTTCCAAAGTTGTTTAATATTTGAAATTAATTTTTTTCTTTTTAGTATAGTAGTAGTACTATTAACGATTATTCCTATGACTAAGCATGCATAGGTTTGATAGATATTCATAATAAGCTCCTAATTTAACTTTTTTATTGAACTAGTTTTCATGTAAGTTAAAAACTAATTTGTATATTAAATGCTAACATATTCTACCATCTGTTTTTTTATTTCTTTAGTGGGATACTTTTGCATATCAGTTAATAATACACTTTTTATTACTCTTTAAATTGTATCCGACTAGTCGTCAGGATTAACCACACTATTCTATAATTACTTTAGTAAAAAGTTAAAGTGTCTTTTAGTAACAATCATAACTATAATAACTGCAATATAACTACATATTGAAAGTAATGATGTATCCATACCATAATCCCCACCTGTAATCAGTACATTTTTTGTTTCTAATATGTACTGATATACTCCCCAATGATCATCTTGAGTTGTGATATTTAATAAACCATTTATATTCCAAAGCATATGTAATATAGCAGAGGCCCATATACTATTAAACGTCCATGCAGTCACTGCATACATTATTCCAGCAATTGAGCCACCTATAAGTAGTAATAATAAATTTTCTCCCTTTAACTCTCCATTAAATAGATGAACAAGAGAAAATAAAATCGAGGGTATTATAATTCCAAATAAAATTCCATATTGTTTTTCAAAGTATCTCATTAGTATTCCTCGAAATACCATCTCTTCAAATATAGGCGCAGCAATACCAGTAATTAAAAATGCGCTAAAGAACATCTCCATAAATCCAACGCTTGTTGAATAATGAGGTATTATCAATTTACCAGGAATAAATAATAGATATATTAAATCAATTACTAATATCAAAATTAATCCTATAAGAAAACAAGACTTGAAAAATTTCACCGGTATTATTCTATAATCTTTCATATTGCTTTTAAGCACAATTTCAATGAACCATTTTACTGAAAAGTATGAAAGTACTATATAAGTTAATGCATGTAAAATATATTCAACACTCCAAATGCTCACAATATGCCATAGCATTGAAATATTTTGCACAATAACAGACAATACAAAACATAATAAAATAATTAATAATGTCTTTAATAATTTTTTGATTTTCATAATAAAACCTCCCAAAATATTTGAGAGATACTTACATTAGTTTGAAAAAATTTGTCCTATTGTTCCACAAATTATGATTACTATAATAATAATTACCCACCATTTTTCAGACATAAATGCCCAAAAATTCATTTCATAATAGCTTTTATTATCTTTTTTAATAATATTGTCACTTCCTGTAATGAGATAGTCTGTACTAACAGAAAATAATTGTGACAATTGCATAAGCATAATTAAGTCTGGTTCTGAAATACCTTGTTCCCATTTAGAAATTGTTTGTCTTGAAGTATTTAATTTTTCAGCTAGCTCTTCTTGAGTATAATTATGTTGCTTTCGTAAATCCTTTATTTGTTTACTAATCATAATGTAAGTTATCTCCTAGCTTCATTTTAAAGGGATTAATGCTATCAATCTGTCCTCAAATTGTAGCATTCTTGAACTATATTGTTGCAATTTGATTGTAATTATTTACATTTTAGTTTACAAAGCTATAGTTCAGCATTATCGTAAGTTAACTACATTTTATTGGAGATACTATATACTTAACCAATTTCAAAATAAGTTATATACAACTTATTTTTTAGTTTTATTTGTGATACGCTTCGCCTCTCATTATCTTAAATGAGCGATAAATTTGTTCTATCAATATGACGCGCATCATTTGGTGCGGGAAGGTCATAGTGCTGAATGATAGAGCGTAATTGCTGCGTTGTAAGACGTCTTGATGTAAACCATTGGAGCCACCTATGACAAATGTAAAGTCGCTTTGACCTTGTGTCATGCGTGTTTGTAGCTCTTTAGCGAGTCCTTCTGAAGACAACATTTTCCCTTTGATTTCCAACGTAATTACTGTAGATTGGGGTTTAATCTTATTGAGTAGGCGTTGGCCTTCTTTTTCTTTGACTTGTTCGATTTCTTTGTCGCTCATATTTTCAGGTGCTTTTTCATCTGGTACTTCTATTAATTCGATTTTCGTGTAAGGTCCTAATCTTTTTTCATATTCTGCAATGGCTTGCTTCCAATATTTTTCTTTTAGTTTTCCGACTGATAAGATAGTAATCTTCATTTTATCCTCCAAAAGTACATGATTTATTCGAGTTATCCACAAGTTATACACTTGTTCACACAATTCCCTCTTAGTATAACAATTGAATTAACATTTTCTTAGTGTTTTTTAAGAATTATACACAGATTTAAAGAAATATCTTGTGAATTTGTGGATAAGTCTGTGAATAATGTGGGTATTTATGTGTGTATTGTACACATTTCTGGATAACTATTGCCTAATCAGTGGATAACTTTACGGTCGTCTTAACGTTATTTTTACAATTATTCCCTATATTTCAGACCTTTTAGACTCACTTACTACAAATATCATCATTGATATCCTAGTTTTCCACACGCATCTTTTTAACCCTAAATTAATATCATCATTATGTTTATGTAAGTGAACTATCATCTAGCAGTTTATGTATCACCCCTACCCGAGTTTCATCAATCATCACTACGACATTCCATCAAATATATGAGTAATTCGCTTTCACCTCAATTAAGCATATAATCAATTAAATGAATTCATATTAACTATGATGATATTGACTTGATAAAGTCTCACATGACATTACTTTGTGTTACAAAATAACGGTGAAAGCAGCGGTAGATCATTTATTGCTTTAAATCATACATGTGTTGAACATAGAAACTCACTTTTATATTAAATAGTATGACCACTAACTATAAATACAATATATTTAAAAATAATTTAAATGTCAATTTTTATTTTGTTACAATTTCTAAATGTTTTTAAATTTTAACTTTATATTTAAGTTTTTATGAGACTCTTAATATTTTATTTATTCATATTTTTACAACATTACTTTTTTATCAACTAGAAAATATTAGGAAGTGTAATATAAATCACAAAGCGTGTAAGACATCGTTTGCCCTCGACCATGATGCGCTTTCATTTCATTAAAAAAATTCCTAAACCAATTGTTCATGCATTAGCTCATTTAAACTAACACGTAATCATTCCTTACACTTCTCCTGACATCTTTTTCAAAAAAATAACCTACTTAAGCACAATACTTAAGTAGGTCGTTTGTCTTACCTCTATTCAATTATAGTGTATAAATCGGTGTGGCTTGTGCTTTATCGGTATCGCAGAGCAATACTTCTTTCTCTGTATCGATATCATGTTCGTTGAGCACTTGCCCAACACTCATGCGTGCGAGGTCTTTCATATTATTGTCTTGTGATAAATGAGAGAGGTATATACGTTTCGTATTACCTGTAATGACATCACTCATCGCAAGGCCCGCGTCTTCATTGGATACGTGACCCATATCACTCAAAATACGTTGTTTCGTCTTCCATGGATAACGACACATGCGTAACATATCGACGTCGTGATTACTTTCAAACATAAAGACATCACTACCTTGAATCATACCTTTCATACGATCTGAAACGTAACCTGTGTCAGTAATCATCGTGAATTTCTTATAGTTATTGTGGAAGATGTAGAACTGTGGATCAATCGCGTCATGTGACACGTTAAATGATTCTATATCGAATCCTGCAAGAGATTTCGTTTCATATGGATTAAAGATAAATTTCTGATCCATTGGAATGCGACTATCTTTCTTCTCTATCGCTTTCCATGTATTCTCATTCGCGTAAATTGGAAGTTTATATTTACGTGCTAAGACACCAAGACCTTTAATATGATCGATGTGTTCATGTGTCACTAATATTCCATTTAAATCCTTAATGTTTCTGTCAATTTGGCTGAAAAGTTCTTCCATCTTCTTGCCAGTTAAACCTACATCGACGAGTAGGCTACCTTTCTCACTTTCTACGTAAGTGGCGTTACCTGTACTACCACTTGCTAATACACTCATACGTATCAAGCGACTCATCCTTTCTCATATGTACCATAGTTATTTGTTTATAGGGGGGCGGGGAACTCGAGTGTCTTACGCTTTATTGAGATGCTTCGACTAAGTTGTCTTTCACTCAATGTTGATTTTTTATCCTAAATTGCGTAGATATTTTAAAGTTTCGATATTCTTTAATACAGTTATTCAAATATCGAAACGTCACGTCCTCTAAATTTCCTTTATATTATACTATATCAATTTTAAAAGTTGAGTTCCAATAGTCCGTTTATCGAAGACAGTCATTCACCTCTTAAAATGGTACACCGCTTCATAACAACGTCAATATTGAGCCTGTCATTGCATCCTCTTAAACGACCTAACATATCAACCAACATCATTTTTGATATCCACTCTATTTAATTACTCAATCACTTTCAATACATAAAAAAGCCTGAGATCACTCATCGTGTTTCAGGCTTAGTTTATATCATCATATATAGCTTCATAATCAATCTGTGACTCATCACATGTCGTTCGTTCGACAAATGACTTCTAACATAAGTACGCCAAAGCGTGCTCTAGACAATACAAATTAACGTAGCCTTCTATTCTATCGCTTGGCAGTTCCATTCAAACATCACGCCACCCAACAATAACCTCTAATAATCAATCACTTTCGGATTATGATTTGTAGCTTCTACATAATAGGTTTGAACTTCATCCTTGCCTTTATGTTTTACTTTAATTTCCCAGTTAGGTTGGAGTAATTGAACATTTGTTTCCTTTACCACTGAATAATAGCCTAAGCGTGCGTCTAGCACTTGATCATTTTGTTTTAGATATCTGTTGTAATAAAGGGCTTCAATAGCTTTACGCGGTGTGATGACTTGTTTCTTCGTGCTATTTGAACCTTTAGCTACTTGTATATCATCCATCGCTGTCTGCTTATAGCTTGTCGCCTTGCCATCGCTCAAATTAAACGTTAGGCGTGCTTTACTATTATTCATAATTGGATAATCTTTATACGTTTGTTCGTAAGTGACTTTGTCTTTAGTTAAATCACTTAATTGATACTCTTTACCGTTAAAGATTTTCTTTGCAATGTACTCTTTGATATCTTGTAAGTTCTTATCACTCACTTGAACGCCTTTATCAATATCTCCTTCAAGTGTTTTATCGGAATCAGACGTTTGCAGGCTTGAATGATCTTTCGCATAACTTGAGAAATTTTTTGAACGGGCAGTAATTTGTTCAAGTTCAGTATCTTTCACGCTTTGATTCAAGACATCCTTGGGAACGTCAATTTCTTCTTGTTGAAAATTGACCTCGTTTACCTTTTCCGAGTCATTAACTTGTGATTTATTCACTTTATCAATATAAACGATGACTAAAAAGATGTTCACAAGAATAAAAACGAAAATGAAAAGTGTCTTCGTAAGTTTCCAGTTCATTTATTCAAGCCTCCCATCTTTATAGGCATACCAATTGCCATCGTATTCTACAAACCAACGTGGTATTAATTCACAGTTACGTTGAACTTCAATATCTTCGTTATTTGCCTTGTCGTCCATATCATAACCAATCGCAATGTTCGTTACCTTTTCAAAATCAATATCAGGATGGTTGGCTAATGCAGAACGCACGGACTCAACGGTAGGGACGGATTTAGATTCTTCACTGTTCAGTGTGACGTCCGTCTTAAGTAGCGAACGTTGATAATCGTAAACGCCTTTATCCCCCCATGTGACTTGGATTTCATTGAAGTTCTGTTTATTAAACGTTGGGTAACCGTTGAGGAATCGTTGATATGTGAGTTTCCCTGTTCTATTATCTGTTTTAAATAAGCGATAATCTTCATTTAAGAAGCCACCATGACTATTTATAAACTCGTATGTGCCTGGGATGGTTTCTTGCATGTTGCTTGAACTTTTCGCGTCTTCAGATAAATTCTTATAATGATACATTTCATCTTTATCATTGTAGTTGGCGACGCCAGTATTGTTGTTGTATGTTGTCGTACCACTTTGAGAGCTACGAACAATCGTTGAATCATCAAATAGTATTGAGTTCATGCGTTCAACACTGATCGTATTGAAGACCATGCGATACGTCTTTAAGTCTTTCGGTTTGCTTGGTGCAAACACGTGTGTTGCTTTGTCGATTGTATCTTTATTCGTGATGATTTCCGTATAGGGCTGCATGTCAGGTTCGATACTTTTAAAAGCTTTATCAACATTATTCCCTTTCATCGTTGTCTTAAGTTTAACTACTTCATGACGGTCTTTGCTAATCGCAAATAGTACGACGTGGTTATTATGATCTTGATCGATAAGGAGACGATCAAAATTAAAGTTATTCGGCACTTTCGCATCGATATCGAGTACTTGACTTAAGTACGTTGAAAGTGGCAAATCATAAGTGAAATCTAGGACAATAAAGTCGTTACTTAGTTCAGGGATAACAAGGTTATGTTCCCTTTTCAGATGTGATACAGATTTAACTTCTTGATTCTTTAAAGGTTGAATCATCTTATCTAAGACTGCACCTGATGCTACTGTTCCTTGAGATTTATCATCTCTAGAATGCACGATTTGAAATGGTGTGATTGTTCCTTCCATTTCTGCAGTCATTGGTTTAGTAAGTGGTTTAGGCTTATCACTTTTACTATTATCCGTGTTATCAATATTTGAAAGGTCTGGAGAAAAGTTCCAGACCATGTATGTCAAAACGATACTCATCAAGACGAGTAGGACTAAAATAATTGATTTAGTATGTTCTTTGTTATTCATCCCAATCACCGTCTTCAATGATTTCGCAAGGAAGCGTAATAAAGATTGACGTACCTTGTCCTTCTACACTGTTAGCCCAAATTCGACCGTTATGTGCTTCGACAATCTCTTTGGAAATAGCTAGACCAAGTCCTGTACCACCCATCTTACGTGTACGTGCTTTATCTACACGATAGAATCTATCAAATATTTTATCTACCTTGTTAATCGGTATTCCAATACCATTATCTTTAATACGAATCGTCATTCTATTGTAAAGTGCATTTTGTTTCACATGAAACTCAACACGTTTCTCGCCACGTGAATATTTCATTGCATTGGTAATGACATTATCAAATACTTGTGTCATCTTGTCTGGATCGATTTCAGCAAAGATGGTTTGTTGCGGAATTTCGCGCACGAATGTCGTATCTTTCGCTGCCATTTCATGACGGTTAATAATTTTGTTGATAAACATATTGAAGTCGATAATTTCTTTCGTAATTTGATCTGATTCATTATCCATTTTAGATAATTGAAGTAAATCATTCACTAAACGAATCATACGTTCAGTCTCTTCGCGTGTGACAGATAGGAATGATGGTGCCAATTCTTTATCTTGCCAAGCACCTTCTTCAAGTGCTTCGATATAACTATTCATAGATGTCAGCGGTGTACGTAATTCGTGTGAAACATTCGCAACGAATTCGCGACGTTCACGTTCGACTTGTTGTTGTTCAGTGACATCATGTAATACGGCAATGTAACCTGTCACGAAACCTGTTTCTTGTACAATCGTACTAAAGTTTACGCGTGCAATAATGCCTTCTTCTTCGTTAATATCTAACAAGAAGGAATCACTATTTTCTTGAATTTCCTCTAATGAGAATTCATTTTCTAAGTTAAGGACACCAAGCATGTAGTAGCCGATGACATCTTCTTTCGCGAGACCGAGCATTTTCAGCGCCATGTCGTTTGCAATACGTACACGTCCACGGCGATCTGTCGCAAGAATACCATCGCTCATATGCGTGATAACGGAATCTAGACGACGTTTCTCACTTTCTGTATTCGCTTGTGCTTCTTGGACACGTTTCGATAAGTTATTGAAGGCAAGTGCGAGCTCACCGATTTCATCGTTACCGTATATCTTCACTCGTTGCGTGTAGTTACCTTTAGACATCTCGACGGTTTGGTTACGCATATCGGTTATCGGCTTAGTAATCGTTCGTGCAATGAAGAATCCTAGTATCACTGTAATGAATAGTGATATCGCTGTCCCTACGATGAATATCTGATTAATGTTGTTCAGCTGATTGTATACATCATTAATTTTCGATTCTATGTATATATCACCGATTGTCTGTTTATCGACTTTAACCGGTATATTGTATACCCAAACACGCTCTTTACCACTTCCGTAATCCTTAAGAACCATATGATCATTCGTTTGCCCTAAGGAGAGCGCCTTTTGAACTGACCCGTCGTTAACCTTTTGATTGATAAGACCACGGTTAGACTGCTTGGTTGTTGCCATGATGATTTGGTCTTTATCAATAAAGCGTATTTCTCCTATTTCTTGACGATTCGCATATTCATTCAAAAGGTCTTGGATATCCTTTTGAGCGTTGACTGAACCTTTATCTTTATCCTTATAAACCTTTTCAATATTGACGTCTAATTGCTTCGCATATTGTGTTATGTTCTTCTTGAAGTTATCGAGTAATTCCTTTTCTAAACTATTCGTAAAATACAAACCGATGATTTGCATACCAATAATAATGAGTAGTACATAAACAATAACGAGTTTCGTGTGAAGGGATTGTAGTTGTTTAAGCCACTTCATAAGACGCTCCCTCTAATCATGTTGTTGGAGGAAGTATCCAACGCCTCTACGTGTCACAATGTATTCTGGATGAGATGGATCATCTTCAATTTTTTCTCTTAAACGGCGAATTGTTACGTCCACAGTACGAACATCACCAAAATAATCGTAACCCCACACTGTTTGTAGTAAGTGTTCACGTGTCATGACTTGACCCATATGTTTAGAAAGATAATGGAATAGCTCGAATTCACGATGCGTTAATTCAATGTCTTCTCCACGTTTTTTAATTGAATATGCATCTGGATAAATCACAATATCTTTAATTGTAATTTCATTTGTCGCACCACTTACTTCTTGAGCTGGTTGTGAATAATGACGGCGTAAGTTCGCTTTCACACGTGCGATGAGTTCACGAGTACTAAATGGTTTAGTTACGTAATCATCTGCACCTAATTCAAGGCCTAATACTTTATCAATTTCAGAATCTTTCGCTGTCAGCATGATAATCGGCATTTCATACTTTTTACGCACTTCACGACATACTTCCATACCATCTCTACCAGGTAACATGATATCAAGTAAGACGATATCTGGTTCTTCTTCATAGATTAAATCTACTGCGTCATTACCGTCATAAGCGCAATATACGTCGTAACCTTCTTTTTTTAAATTAAATTCTAAAATATCAGCAATTGGTTTTTCATCGTCAACTACAACAACTTTTCTAGCCATATATTATAAACCTCTTTTCTCAAAGTGTAGTTCTTCCGTTCGTTTACATTGCTAATGTTATATCAAATTTTCGAAGTGCTTCATTATTATTCTGTTCTCTATATAACATATAGCTACCTATTATATAATTTACCATTTATGAACGGTTAATTCTATTTTAGTATTTAAAATTATAGAATAATATTATTTATAATTTTACCATTGAAATACAGTTCCGCAAAATAAGTTAGACTTTTGCAATATGCTTGACGCTTTTGTTTAGGTTTATCATCATATTTTATCGTTTTCGTATATGTCAAAAGTGCCGTAATGACAGTATTTTTAATTATAGAAATATAAGCATGTATAGGAATATTAAGTTTTCATTGCATGTTAAATAAAGTAGGTAATGTGAATCAGAAAGATTAGTAAAGTGAAGGTACAATGTTGTATGTAAAAAAGCATAAAAAAATGCCTACCCTATTGGGTAGGCAATACGGTCCCGACGGGAATCGAACCCGCGATCTCCTGCGTGACAGGCAGGCGTGTTAACCGCTACACTACGGGACCTAGAATGGTGACTCCTACGGGACTCGAACCCGTGTTACCGCCGTGAAAGGGCGGTGTCTTAACCGCTTGACCAAGGAGCCGTTCTTAAGCACAAGATAGATTATAGCATAGCTCTACTTTTGATGACAAGATATTTTTTACATAAATTTAATAATATTTTTGTTTCGTTAATCAACCAACACAAACATGCTATGAAGCTTACTGTGGAGAAGAATAAAACCATTGATTTCATTCAAAACTAATTTCAAATTGCTGTTTTAAAATAAAACTGGAGTATGACAAAAGGAGATTGAAAATCATTGTCCTACTCCAAAATAAATAACAGGCGACCATTAAGTTGTGGCCGCCTGTTTAAATATGATTCACTGCAAATATTGATAGATATGAGTTAGAAAGCTTTTTTACATTCATGTTTATTGGACTAAGAATGATATTAATCATTTCGTTCAATGCTCTCAATGCTCTAATTAAACAAAACTCACATGCTTTCTTGACGTTTTATTCTACCAAAGTTGCTCTAATAAATTCGTTTGTTCGCGGTCTGGACCTACTGAGAAGATTGAAATATGGACACCGCATAATTCTGAAATACGCTCTAAGTAATTACGTGCATTCTCAGGAAGCTCGTCTAAACTACGGCAACCTGTAATGTCTTCAGTCCAACCTGGAAGCTCTTCGAAGATAGGTTTACAACGTCTTAATTGATCTAAGTTTGCTGGGTATTCAGTAATTTTTTCACCATCTAATTCGTAAGCAGTACAAATTTTAACTGTGTCTAATCCTGTTAAAACGTCGATTGAGTTAATTGAAAGATCTGTGATACCACTTACACGACGTGAATGACGTAATACAACTGAGTCGAACCAACCTACACGACGTGGACGTCCAGTAGTTGTACCATATTCACGACCCACTTCTCTAATATGGTGGCCATCTTCATCAAAAAGTTCAGTTGGGAATGGACCGTCACCTACACGAGATGTATATGATTTACATACACCAATCACTTTAGACACTGATGTAGGGCCAACACCTGTACCTACTGTAACGTTACCTGCAACTGGATTACTAGATGTAACGAATGGATATGTACCATGGTCGATATCTAACATGACACCTTGTGCACCTTCGAATAATACCTTTTCATCAGCCACATTTGCATCGTCTAAAATTTTAGCTGTGTCTGTCACATAGTCTTTTAAACGTTGACCTGCAGCATAATATTCGTCAAAGATTTCATCGAATGTTGGACAAGTTTCGTTAAACATGCCTTTAAAGTATGCGTTTTTATATTCAATATTTTCTTTAAGTCGGCGTTCGAATGTTTCCTTTTCTAATAAGTCTGCCATGCGAATACCGATACGTTGTGCTTTATCTACGTATGCTGGGCCGATACCTTTTTTCGTTGTACCAATTTTATTATCGCCACGACGACGTTCTTCATATTCGTCTTGAGCTAGGTGATAAGGTAAAATGACTTGTGCACGATTTGAGATGCGTAGGTTGTCAGTTGAAATGCCACGTTCATTTAACCCATCTAGTTCTTTTAATAATGCGACTGGATCTACAACTACACCGTTACCGATTACTGCTAATTTATCTTTATAAAAGATGCCTGATGGTACTAAGTGTAATTTGTAAGTTTCTCCACCGAATTGAATCGTATGTCCCGCATTGTTACCACCAGAAAATCTAGCAATTACGTCTGCTTGCTCTGCTAAAAAGTCTGTTATTTTACCTTTACCTTCGTCTCCCCATTGTGTCCCAACTACTACGATTGATGACATATGAGCACCTCCAAGTTTTTCTCGTTTAACCACTAGGTATTTTACCAATATGATTTTGAATTTGCAAATAAAAATCGAACATTAATTAGCGTTCGATAACGCATCATTTTTCAGTATTTTTTCTGTTCGAAATCACTTTCAAATGTTTCTATGACAGTTATTCAAAGGATATATAGGTAAAATACATACACATACTTCCAACATTTTCAAAAGAGAAAAACAAAATAAAAACCGTACAATAGATAGTTTAAAACAATTATTGTACGGAAAAATATTTTTTATGACATATCTGCATGAGCATAATCAATGTCTGTAAATTTATTATATTGTTTCATAAAGTGAAGTTTCACAGTACCTGTTGGACCGTTACGTTGCTTGGCGATGATGATTTCAATTTCACCGTTATCATCATTTGTCTGTGGTTCAAAACCAGCATCGTCATCATCTTCATCACCTTCACCACGATTATAATAATCATCACGATATAAGAAAGCGACAATGTCGGCATCTTGTTCTATAGACCCAGATTCACGAATATCACTCATCATAGGACGTTTGTCTTGTCGCTGTTCAACGCCACGTGATAACTGACTCAGTGCAATAACTGGGCATTCTAATTCACGTGCAATCGCCTTAAGTGTACGTGAAATCTCTGAAACTTCTTGTTGACGGTTATCTGAGAAACGTGATCCGCTTCCTTGAATCAATTGTAGATAATCAATCACAATCATATCAAGACCGTGCTCTTGTTTGAGCCGACGACATTTAGAACGTAAATCATTGATACGGATACCTGGCGTATCGTCTATGAAGATTTTAGTTCGTGATAGCTTACCTACCGCAATCGTAAAGCGACTCCAATCTTCTTCAGTCATCGTCCCAGTTCTTAAACGATTGGAATCAACGTTACCAGAACTACAAATCATACGTGTTGCTAATTGGTCGGCGCCCATCTCAAGTGAGAAAATACCGACAGTATACATATCTTCATGTGTGGCAACCTTTTGCGCAATATTTAAGGCAAAGGCAGTCTTACCTACTGAAGGACGTGCCGCTAGAATGATTAAATCATTACGGTTAAAACCAGCAGTCATTTGATCTAAGTCACGATAACCAGTTGGAATACCTGGTGTTTGACCACTATTTTGATCGAGTTCTTCTGCGGTCTCATATACCTGTCCTAAGACATCTCTAATATCTTTAAAACCATCACTTTCTCTAGTAGAAGATAGTTCTAAAATACGTCGTTCGGCGTCACTTAAAATCGTATCTAATTCTAATTCATCATTATAGCCATCATTCGCTATACTATCAGCGGTTTGAATAAGTTTCCGTTTCAACGCATGTTTAAAAACGATATCCGTATAGTACTGAACGTTTCGTGTTGTCGGTACACTCGTCGATAGTTCGGCAAGATATTGAGGGCCACCCGCTTCGTTCAAGCTACCTTCACTTGATAATTGATCCATCAATGTGACAACATCAATTTCCTTATTATCCTCATTTAGGTGCATCATTGCTCGAAAAATATGTTGATGGGCGCCTCTATAAAACGACTCAGGAAACAAGACTTCCTGAGTAGTATTAATGAGTTCTGGATCTATAATAATGGCACCTAAGACAGATTGTTCAGCTTCATTGCTATGTGGCATTTGATTTTGCTCATACATTCCATCCATTATCTACTTACACCTCTTATTTCAATCCATCTTTTATTTTATCGTCATCTGATATTGTCACGAGATACACTACAGATATTTCAGAGGTTAACAAATTGTATAAGTCATACATCTTATATAATTGCACCTATAATAGTAATCATGTACTATCCTCGCGTCATATCTTTAAATTATTGTTCTACAGTGTGCACACGGATTGTACCTTCGACTTCTTTGTCTAATTTCACTGGAACATTAGTATATCCTAGTGCATGAATACCATGCGGTAAGTCCATTTTACGTTTGTCGATTTTAATATCATGTTGTTTTTTTAGTGCTTCGGCAATTTGTTTCGTACTGATTGAACCAAATAGTTTGCCGCCTTCACCTGTTTTAGCTGATACTTCAACTTCGATATCTTTTAACTGTTCTTTAAGTGCTTTTGCATCATCGATTTCTTGTTGTCTATCTGCTTCGGCACGTTTATTTTGTTGTTCTAATTGTTTTAAGTTACCAGGAGTTGCTTCTACAGCATATTTATTTTTAAGTAAGAAGTTATTTGCGTAACCTACTGGTACATCTTTAACTTCGCCTTTTTTACCTTTACCTTTAACATCTTGTGTGAAAATTACTTTCATGCGTCTTCACTCCTACTCATTTGTTCTGTAATTGCTTGTTGTAATTGTTCTATTGCTTCATCTATTGTCGCACCTTTTATTTGTGTTGCAGCATTTGTCAGATGGCCACCGCCACCTAACGCTTCCATTGTTAATTGAACATTTATGGAACCTAATGAACGTGCTGAGATACCAATCAGGTTGTCTTCACGTTTAGCTACTACATAAGATGCTTCAATGCCTTCTAAACTTAACAACTCATCGGCAGCTTGTGCAACCGTTACAGGATGATAAATTTTATCATCTGAACCATGTGCAATGGCTACACCTTGATCTTGTATCTTAACTGTTCTTATCAATTCTGAACGATTGATATACGTATCGACATCATCTTTTAAGAAATGTTGCGTTAAGATTGTATCAGCGCCATGTGCACGTAAATAACTTGCAGCATCAAATGTTCTGGAACCTGTTCTTAACGTAAAGTTTCTTGTATCTACTATAATACCTGCATACATGACAGTTGATTCTAAACGAGTCAATCTCTGTTCAGTTGGTTGATATTCTAGTAATTCCGTTACGAGCTCAGCAGTTGAGCTAGCGTAAGGTTCCATATACACAAGTAATGGATTTGAAATAAAGCTTTCGCCACGTCTATGATGATCAATGACTACTTTGCGGTTTGCTTTATTTAAGACATTTTCATCTAAGACCATTTCAGGTTTATGTGTATCTACAACAACGACAGTCGTCTTAGAAGTCATCATATCCCAAGCCTCATCCGATGTTACAAAGCGTTCTTTTAGTTCCGGTTTCTTATCAATCTCATCCATAACACGACGTAATGTCGGATCAATATCAGAATCATTAAGAACGATAAATGCCTCTAAATTATTCATTGATGCAAAGCGCGAAACTCCGATAGCTGCACCTATAGCATCTAAATCTGGTCGCTTATGTCCCATAACGATAACTTTATCGCCTTCAGTAAGAATATCTTTGAGGGCATGTGAAATCACACGCGCACGTACACGCGTACGTTTTTCCATAGGGTCAGTCTTACCACCATAGAATCTTACATTGCCGTTCATATTCTTAATTGCAACTTGGTCACCACCACGACCTAACGCGAGGTCTAAACCAGATTGTGATAATTCACCTAAATCAATAAGGTTCTCCGTGCCTTCACCTACACCAATACTTAATGTTAGTTGTGCGCGGTAACCCACACTCTTCTCTCTTAATTGGCTTAAGATTTCAAAATTAGAATCTTCTAGTTCAGCCAATATTTTTTGGTTAAAGTAAGCTACAAATTGATCTGAATTGTAACGTTTGAAGTAAATATTGTAATCTTGTGCCCAACGACTAATCACACGTGTCACCATAGAGTTAATTTCAGAACGTTGTGTATCGTTCATATTTTGAGTGATTTCATCGTAATTATCTAAAAATATTGTTGCAATAATCGGCTTGGAATCTTCATATAGTTCATTTGTACGTTCAGTTTCAGTCATATCAAAGAAGTATAAACAATGCTCGTTTTCTGAATATCGTACATGATAGTAATAATTGTTGTTTTCTATTTCTACTTCTTGAACTTTTTCCAGTTGTTTTAATATGTTAGGGAAGACTTCATTGACATTTTCAGAAATCACATTCGTTTCAATGTGATCTGTCATAAATTGGTTCATCCACTCAATGTGATTATCTTCATCTAACACAATCATCCCTATAGGCAAGTGCTTAATCGCCTTATTACTACTTGCCGAGATGTGACCACTTAAATCATCCACATAATTATCCATTTTTAGAAATGCTTTTCTCAATAACACGCCACTAATAATAATCATCACAATGAGTATAGCTGTAGCAATACCTGCCACTAATTGGTTAAAAATAAACCACACGACGACAAGTGCTATGGCAGTGAGTACCATTAAAATAAACGGTATGAGCAAAGCTTTTTTAGTGGATTGACGGTTCATTCTTCCACCTCTAATCACTTTTTAATCATCATTTTTTTATTATTTTCTTTAAATTAATACATAAATCAATTACCCCAAGTAATCCAACAATATGCGTTGCCGGTGTAAGAAGTGTCCCTACTACCATAACAAGAATTGTTGCGAAGTTCGGCCATCTTTTAGCTTTACCAAAGAAGTGAATGACACTTAATCCTTGGATGTACATCACTAATGATAACACAACATCAAAGTTTAACACGATGCTTTGGAACGTACTTGGTTCACTTGCAATCATGACACAAATAAGTACTATAAGATAAAACCATAGTAAATTACGGCTCATTTGCCATGCGAATAAAGGTTTAAAAATAGGTGTTGCTACTTTAAATTTGCGTAAAATTGGAAATGTAATAATCAGATTAATTAAGACAAATATGAAAATAACTATAATTAGAAAACTAGGGAGTTGGACCGTCATTTGTCGGAAACTTTCCTCAAGAATCTGTCTATAGTTTGAATCGATTCCACTTGTTAAGAAAGCCTCATGCATTGCATTTTTAAAAGGCTTAATTAATACAGCTGCCGTCGGAATTTTATCGAATGTTTGTAATAACATCCATCCAATAAGTGTAACTAAACTTAATGAAGCTGTTGAAATATAAAGAATTCGTTCTTTAGATGTTCTTTCCTTAAGTAATTGTCCGATAATCGCACTTAATAATAAGATTAAGACCATCATACTTAAGACAAATGTATTACCTAATAATGTTGTAAGTACAACTGTTACTAATGCGCTAATTCCGAATGATTGTATGGAACGATTCCATAAAACAATACCGGGAATCGTTGCAAATAAACATAAAATCAAGCCGAGAACAGGTAATACATGCGTTACTAAAGCGACTACTAATAATGAAATAATTGCTAAAATAGTTGCTTTAGGTTGTATTTTTGAAAACACATACGCCACTCCCATACTTTTTGACTATAACTCCTATTTTAACCTCTTTGCTAAAATTTAACAATAAAGTAAAGCCATACTACCAGTGACAGGTTATGCATAAGTACGACATATGAAATAGACTTTGCTTATATAAGCTTCTGTAGGACTATTTTTATGCCAAATAATACTTATCTTAATTCCAAAGAAAAATTTACCTGCTCTGCACTGTTTAGTATTTCTTATGCGTGCTCATGAGGATTGTGTTCTATTATAAAACTTTCCTATTTACGTCGGAATTGTTTCAGATTTAAGAAATGATATAAATTAGGCGCCCAATCATTAAAATTTAGAAGAAAACCATCATGTCCAACATTATCTGGTACGAAGAAATGACGATGATATTTAAAACGTTCTCCTAAAGCTCTTACTTGATCATCAGGATAAAGTAAATCATCAATAAAGCCCATTGTTAGTACTTTCGTTTCCAACGATTGAAAGACTTCATCAACATCATCTCTCCCTCTATCTAAATGATGACTATCTAAGACGTCTAGCAGTGTTAAATAACAATTTAAATCGAAATATTCTTTGAACTTATCACCTTGATGTTGTTGATAGCTCACTACTTCATCAGGTGTAAAACGTTGATCATAACTTTTAGACGATCGATACGTGAGGAAGCCGAGTTGACGTGCGATACTTAAACCTTCTTTACCACCTATATGTATAGCTTGTCTTGCAATCTCGTTAAAAGCACGACTATAGGAGGACGTTTTATCAGTAGCAGCTAATATGATTGCTTTTTCCACCTCGAATTGACGATTATAAAGCAATTCCATCGCTTGCATGCCACCTAAACTACCTCCAATGAGAATATTAATCTTCTTAAATTCTAATGCTTGTATACCTAACTCAATAGCTCTAACGATATCTCTCAATGTTAAATGTTCTGGGAAGTTGTCATCATTTAATTTAGAACTCGAACCAAATGGACTTCCAATGACATTGAATGTAAGAAATTGATAATCATGAACTGGAATGTAGCCACCATCAATGATTTCTCGCCACCAGCCAGGTTGCGCATCCGTACCGTATGTTAAATGATTGCCAGTAAGTGCATGACAAACAACGACAAGGGGTTGACCAGGAAGTCCTACATGTTCATAACGTAGACGTAAATGATCAATCGTTTCACCAGATTCAGTTATAAATTCACCTAGTTCTAATGTATTAACCGTGTAATTCGTCATAATAGTTCCATACCTCCTTCAACTAAAAAAGTGCCTTACTCAAATGATGTAAAGGCACTTATCGTACTTATCATTCGAGTTGCTCGTTGGTATTAGCACCGTGCTATTTAAAGTCGGTTGCTGAAGCTTCTACGGGCCAAATCCCTCTGCTTCTCAAAATAAGGTTAGGTAATTTAATTGTATTGTGATGTAGAAATGCATTTCGTCCTAATAGTCTAAATTTTCTAATTATTTTAATTTTAACTAACTTTTTCTGTAAGTTCAATGAATTGATATGATTTCCAAAGATTAAAAGATTAAACGTAAGCAAGCAATGACAAATATACCTCCGAGAATTGTCACTGTTAGACTACGTGTGAAAATAGCGAGCATCACAGTTGGCACGATTGCAATAATATAAGGTAAATTAAGCGTATAACCAAATGCATGATCATGTTGTTGAATTACACCATCTATAATAAGAGCTGTAAATAAAGTGATAGGAATAAAAGAAAGCCATTTAATTACAATTGCTGGTAAGTTGACACGCGATATCATAACAAATGGAATAACTCGAATGAGTAATGTGACCACGCCACATAAAATAATAAGTACTAATGTATGTAAATCTGTCGTCATTTGTGCATCACCACCCCTAACAATGCAGCAACAATTGCGGCTATTAAAATTGCTACGTATGAAGGTAGAATTGAACTTAGAAGAAGCATCATCACAATCACACATACAATGAGTACAATATATATTCTCAATCGTGACTTCTTAATCCCTTCAAATTGAGATATACATAAAAAAATAAACATTGCGATAATGGCAAAGTCTAGACCAAGCGCATCAGGATTTGAAATATACTCTCCGAAAATGGCACCGATTACACAGGAAACAGTCCAAAATAAGTAAGCGGTAATATTTAGTCCGTGTAGCCATCGATCGTTAATTTTTTCACCTTTGACATATGGCGTTATAGCAACGCCAAAAGTTTCATCTGTTAATAACGTTCCAAGCCCTACCCTATTCCAAAATCCATATTGCTTATAATTAGGTGCTAAAGTCATACTTAATAAGAACATTCGAGAGTTAACGATAAGTGTTGTAAGCACAATTGCAGAAATAGGGGTGCCTGCAATCACTAATGTACAAATAATAAATTGGGCTGCACCAGCATAAATAATCAGACACAATAAAATAATTTCTAAAACACTGAAATTTTGGGAGGCTGCCACAATTCCAAACGAAAGTCCTACACCTGCATAACCAAGTAACGTGGGAATACACTCTTTCACACCTTGTTTAAACGTAAGGTGAGTCATATTATCATCCCCAGTCTCTCCAATAAAATAATAAAATCAATCTAATACACTTAATTATTTTATTCAATATATTTAAAGACCGGTATGTGTGCCGTCATACATACCGATGTCTAAAGAAGTGAATATGTAAAGGTTTTGTTTTTCAGAATTTTCTTTCTTATTTTTAGACCCTCTTTTTAACTTTTAGATTTAAAATCAAAATGTTTACAACATTACTTTTAAAGATTATCAAAAAATAATAGTTACTGAACTTTTGCAACTTTTTAAAACATCATTGATTTTTAATTTTTTATTAAAATTTTATTTAGAAATAGTAATTTCCAAAAGATACTTAATTTTGTTTGATATAATCACACCATCAAATGAAACGAGGTGTAACAATATTGAATTGGCAACGTAAATGTATACTAACTACTTTGTTGGTTTTAAGTAGTTTATTTTTAGTATTTTCGACTATCACATATGCGAGTGAACGTGATTTTAAAGACAGTCTTAAAATCACTACACACAACGTGTATTTCTTACCTACTGCTATCTACCCTAATTGGGGACAATCTCAGCGCGCTGATTTAATTTCAAAAGCAGATTACATTCAAAATCAAGATGTCGTGATTCTAAATGAATTATTTGATAAAAAAGCTTCTAAAAGATTGTTAACACGTCTACATTCACAGTACCCCTATCAAACACCTATCGTTGGTAAGGGTACAGAAGGTTGGCAAAATACTTCTGGTACTTATAGAAAAATTAAAAAAGTAAGTGGTGGCGTTGGTATTGTGAGTAAATGGCCTATCGTACAACAAGAACAACATATTTATAAAAAAGGTTGTGGGGCTGATATGGCAGGTAATAAAGGCTTTGCCTACATTAAAATTAATAAGAATGGCAAATACCACCATATTATCGGAACACATCTACAAGCTGAAGATCCAACATGCTTTAAAGGAAAAGATAAGGACATTAGACAGAGTCAAATGAGTGAAATTAAACAGTTTATCAAAGACAAGAATATCCCTAAAAATGAACCCGTCTATATCGGTGGTGACTTAAATGTCATTAAAGATTCAGATGAATATCAACAAATGGCAAATAACTTAAATGTTTCATTACCTACTCAATTCGATGGTAATGCATATAGTTGGGATACTAGCAGTAATAGTATTGCGAAATATAATTATCCTAAATTAGAACCTCAACACTTAGATTATATTTTATTAGATCGTGACCATGCACAACCAAGCTCATGGCATAATGATACACATAGAGTGAAGTCACCAGAATGGTCCGTGAAATCTTGGGGTAAAACATACAAATACAATGATTACTCAGATCATTACCCACTCTCTGGCTATGCATCAAATGAATAGGACAATTGATACATTTAATTATTAAATTTTAATATTTAGAATAGGAGCTATATGAAACATTGGCATTATACTTCGAATTTCATATAGCTTCTTTATGATGTTATTTTATGGTTATATAAAAATAAACGTTGTTTGACAAACTAAGTTAAATATTTTGAATATGAATGACAACGTTTAAAAATCAATTTCCACTATTTTATATTTTTACAGGCGTTCTCTAAAAGATAAATATTTGCTACTTCATGTATTATTTTCATGATTTTATAATTCAGTCTATGACAATAAATATTCACTATTTTTTAGACATACGTTTGTGTGACGTTAGACAACCGTATCTATAAAATCACTGTTATACCAGTATTTTAAATCGTAGAAATTATTTTAAATTATTTTAGACATCCATCCCTAATTAAATATAAAAATACCAATTCCCCTTTATACATAAAAAACTGCCGATAAGTTTATAGAACCTTATCGACAGTTAAATAACTTTTTAATATTGTAATCATCTAGTTAAGTTTATATGATTATTTGATTGGTTTTTCAATTTTAGTTTTGCCACCCATAAATGGTACTAATGCTTCAGGAATTGTTAATGTACCATCTTCGTTTTGATAGTTTTCAACGATGGCTGCAAATGTACGACCTACAGCTAAACCACTACCATTTAATGTGTGTACTAATTCTGGTTTAGAAGCAGCATCACGTTTGAATCTGATATTTGCGCGACGTGCTTGGAAATCAGTACAGTTAGAGCAAGAACTGATTTCTTTATAATCATTGTAACTTGGTAACCAAACTTCTAAATCATATGTTTTACTAGCACTGAAACCAATATCGCCAGTACATAAGATAACACGACGGTATGGTAAACCTAATTCTTCAAGAATAGCTTCAGCATTTTGTGTCATTTCTTCTAAAGCATCCCAAGAATCTTCAGGTTGTACAATACGAACCATTTCAACTTTATCAAATTGATGTAAACGAATTAACCCTCTAGTATCTCTACCAGCTGATCCTGCTTCACTACGGAAACATGCAGTTTGAGCTGTAAATAATTCAGGTAGTACACCTGGTTGAATAATTTCATCTCTATAGAAGTTTGTTAAAGGTACTTCTGCAGTTGGAATCGTATATAAGCCTTCTTTTTCAACTTTAAATAAATCTTCTTCAAATTTAGGTAATTGACCTGTTCCAAACATCGTATCAGCATTCACTAATTGAGGTGTCATCATTTCAGTATAACCATGTTGCGTTGTATGTTTTGTCAACATGTAGTTCATTAAAGCACGTTCAAGTAATGCGCCATCTTTAGTTAAGTATACGAAACGAGCACCAGATACTTTAGCAGCACGTTCAAAGTCAGCCATTTTTAATTCTTCAACTAAATCCCAATGCGCTTTAGGTTCAAATTCAAAATCACGTGGCGTACCCCATTTTTTAACTTCAACGTTTTCTTCATCAGAAGCACCTTGAGGTACATCTTCATTAATTAAGTTAGGAATACGAATTAAGATATCTCTAATTTTATTATCTACTTCATTAAGTTGATTATCGATATCTTTAATTTCATCACCTAAATGACGCATCTCAGCAATGACGTCATCAGCGTCTTCTTTATTACGTTTCTTTTGAGCTATTTCTTCGCTCACTTTATTTCTTTTCGCCTTCATCTCTTCAGTTTTACTGATTAATTCACGGCGTTGTTCATCTAATTCTAAAACTTGGTCGACAACTTTAGGATCGTCGCCTCTTAATTCAATTTTGCTCTTCACTTTCTCAGGTTCATTTCTAAATAAACGAATGTCTAACATGTAACCTTCATCCTTTCCCAAATAAAATATATTCAATTTTATGGATGACTTCGTGTGATAAAACAATAAAAAAAGACCACATCCCAGACAAGGGACGTGGTCTACGCGTTGCCACCCTATTTAACAACTTCAAGTAAATTAAAAGCATTTACCTCAAATTGCGCTTAACTAAAATAACGGTTATTACCGATTGTTCACATATAGTAGGTAGATTCACATGAATGTCAATTACTTGTTCTCACTTACCACAAGCTCTCTGAAATCGAACTATCTATGCTACTTGTCCTACGAACAATACTTTATTAACTTAATTTTAATATAGCAAAGTCATTATCACATTTCAAGTTATTTTAAATTTGCAACAATTACGTCATATTTAGATGAGCTTATATGCAACACTTTTTAAATAATTGGTGTCCCGCTTCTACAACTTGTTGAAACTAAATATTTTGTTCTGTGTAATAGTAGATACATTGTGACGATATACATACAATTTTTCTCGGATGAGAGGCGAGAGCATTTCAACATTATTATAATTAACTGTTTGTAATGTCACCTTACGTTCTATTTCCATTTAATATTTTTAATTAAATACATAAAACTGCTACATTATGCTATCAGTCTACTAAAATAATGAATGATACGTGACGATGTGAAAAGAGTTTCATTTAACTATTGACGAATGTCAGATACAGGTATAGTATTCTTAATTGTATTTAGAAGAGATGATTTAAAATCACATGTAAACAATTGTTTGAAATAAATAAAAAGATTCGTGAAATAAAAGCAAACATAAGACTTACAACATTTTAAGAAATAACATGTTATGGGAGGTTATGTCGTTATGAAAACGTTAGATTCTGTTAATATTCCTATAAGAAAAGACGAAACACATAAAGGTGACTATGGTAAAATTTTATTAATCGGTGGATCAGCCAATATGGGTGGCGCAATCATGCTTGCTGCACGCGCTTGCGTTTATAGTGGAAGTGGGCTCATTACTGTAGCAACACACCCAAATAATCATGCTGCGCTACATTCTCGTTGTCCTGAGGCGATGGTTATAGATATTAATGATACTAAAATGCTTACAAAAATGATTGAAGCAACTGATAGTATCCTTATCGGTCCAGGTCTTGGAGTAGATTTCAAAGGTAATAATGCCATCACGTTTTTACTTCAAAATATACAACCACATCAAAATTTAATTGTTGACGGAGATGCTATAACAATATTCAGTAAGTTAAAACCTCAAATTCCTACATGTCGTGTTATATTCACCCCACATCAAAAGGAATGGGAGCGTTTGAGCGGTATACCTATTGAAGAACAGACATATGAACGTAACCTTGAAGCGGTAGAACGTATTGGCGCGACAGTAGTATTAAAACAACATGGTACGGAAATCTATTTCTGCAATGATGATGTCTATAAATTACCTATTGGCACACCTGCTATGGCTACAGGTGGTATGGGTGATACACTTGCGGGCATGATTACAAGCTTCGTAGGCCAATTTGATAATTTTAAAGAAGCTGTTACAAGTGCAACTTACATGCATAGTTTTATCGGTGAAAAATTATCTGACACAATGTATGTTGTTCCACCTTCACGTCTAATTAGTGAAATACCGTATGTGATGAAACAACTTGAAGGTTAACAGATATCAGAATTAATTACTGTGTTTATCAGTAGTGGTAAATTGAGAAGGTACATTGTTGAAAGGACAGTTATATTTTAGACACCCTTTATCGAAGGGAGTCTAAATGTATGGAAATGATTATTCATTTATCCTCAATGTATGGTGCTAATGAGGTTATAAAGGACAAATCAATTTAATATAAACAAGAAATTAAAAAATGCATGAGACATAGCTATGTCTCATGCATTTTAGCGTATTGGACGTCGATGACTGAGTTAGAACATAACCTCATTACATCTCTAGTCCGACTTCCTTATATAAACTTTTGTTCATAAAATCTACAGATAGTTTAATTAAGAGTTCCGGGCAGAACAACGAACCCTATGTTTCTGTCTTACTCCCTTTTTAATTATTCATCACTATCTTCTTCATTATCTGAAGCACTCTCGATATCTTCATTCACTCTATCCATAAAATCTTGTCTGATATCAATACGATCATCATTTTCAGGAGATTCTACAGATTCCATTTCTGCATCACCTTCTGTATGAATCGCATTGCCTGGTGTCTGATCATCCACTACCTCTTCTACATCTGCTGTTTCAGTAGTAGTAGATTGTTGCGCTTCATCTGCATTTTCCTCATTATCGTCTTCTTCGTTTACTTTAGCAACAGTAGAAACAAATTGACCATCTCCGAGTTTCATAAGGCGTACACCTTGTGCTGCACGTCCATTTTGAGAAATATCATGAACGTCAAGACGAATAATAACACCAGCGTTAGTTACAACCATTAAATCCTCTTCACCGGTTACAGTTGTGATACAAACGATGTTACCATTACGCTCGGTAATTGTCGCAGTTTTGATTCCTTTACCACCACGATTTGATAAACGATATTCGCTAACAGGTGTACGTTTACCGTAACCATTTTCAGTAACTACTAATACTTCATCTTCACTTTCTGAATCTGCAACATCAAGACCAACGACAGTATCCCCTTCACGTAGAGAAATACCTTTCACACCTGCTGCTGTACGGCCTAATGGGCGTAATGTAGATTCAGAAAATCTAATTAATGATGCATGTGCAGTTCCAATAAGAATATCTTCATTACCTGTTGTTAGACGTACTGCAATTAATTCATCATCTTCTTTAAAGTTAATTGCAATTTTACCGTTTTTGTTAATACGGGAGAAGTTACTTAATGATGAACGTTTAACGATACCTTGTTTTGTCGCGAATACGAGATAATCTTCTTCACTTTCAAGGTCTTTAACTGCAATCATCGTACTTATTGTTTCGTCATTTTCGAGTTCAATCGCATTAATAATAGGTATGCCTTTGGATTGACGTGACAACTCAGGAACTTCATAACCTTTGAGTTTATATACACGACCTTTATTCGTAAAGAACAGAACATGATCATGTGTACTCATTGTTACCAATTGACTAACGAAGTCCTCATCCAACGTGTTCATACCTTGTATGCCACGACCACCACGATTTTGAGAACGATATGTAGATACTGGTAAACGTTTAATATAGTTATTATGACTTAATGTAATAACAATTTGTTCTTCAGGGATTAAGTCTTCATCTTCAAGATCTTCTAGACCACCTAATTGAATTTCAGTGCGACGTTCATCGCCGAAACGTTCTTTAATTTCAGTCAATTCATCACGAACTAATTGTAATAGTACTTCTTCATCAGCTAAAATCTCTTCTAACTCTTTAATATATTCTAGAAGTTCATTATACTCAGATTCTATTTTATCTCTTTCTAATCCAGTTAAACGTCTTAAACGCATATCTAAAATTGCTTGAGCTTGACGTTCAGTTAGTTTAAAACGCTCTTGTAAACTTGCCATCGCAATTTTATCAGTGTCCGATTCACGAATTGTTGTGATAATTTCATCAATATGATCTAGTGCTATTCGTAAACCTTCTAGAATATGGGCACGGTCTCTTGCTTTTTTAAGATTATATTCAGTACGTCGTCTAACCACTGTTTTTTGGTGTTCTAAGTAATGGATAAGTGCTTCTTTTAAATTGATTAGTTTAGGTCTACCATTCACTAAAGCAATCATATTCACACCAAATGATGTTTGTAATGGAGTTTGTTTATATAAATTATTTAAAATAACACTCGCATTTGCATCTTTACGTACATCAATAACTACTCTTACACCTGTACGCAAACTTGTTTCATCACGTAAATCTGTAATACCGTCGATTTTCTTATCTCTAACTAACTCTGCGATTTTTTCAATCATACGCGCTTTATTGACTTGGAAAGGTATTTCCGTTACGACAATACGTTGACGGCCACCACCACGTTCTTCTATTTCAGCACGAGAACGCATTTGAATTGACCCACGACCTGTTTCATAAGCTCGACGAATACCACTTTTCCCTAGTACTAAACCGGCTGTAGGAAAATCAGGACCTTGGATGTCTTCCATCAGCTCATTAATTGTGATGTCTGGATTCTTACTTAAACTGAGCACACCATCAATAACTTCAGTTAAATTGTGGGGAGGAATATTTGTAGCCATACCTACGGCAATTCCTGCCGCACCATTTACTAGTAAGTTAGGGAAACGTGCAGGTAAGACTGACGGCTCTCTTTCATTACCATCATAGTTGTCAATAAAATCAATTGTGTCTTTGTTGATATCACGTAAAAGTTCTAATGTTATTTTAGTCATACGTGCTTCGGTATAACGCATTGCGGCTGCCCCGTCACCATCCATAGAGCCAAAGTTACCTTGACCATCTACAAGTGGATAACGATAACTAAAGTCTTGGGCCATTCTTACCATTGCTTCATAAATTGAAGAATCACCATGAGGGTGATATTTACCCATGACATCCCCGACTATACGTGCAGATTTCTTATAAGGTTTATCGGGCGTCATACCTTGTTCATTTAAACCATAAAGAATACGACGATGTACTGGCTTTAATCCGTCTCTAACATCAGGTAATGCACGAGAAACGATAACACTCATAGCATAGTCTAAGAATGATTCACGCATTTCACTGGTTATATTTCGTTCATTAATTCTTGATTGAGGTAATTCAGCCATCAAGAGATCCTCCTTCAAAAGTTCAGTTCATAGTGTCTAGAAATCTAGGTTGGCATAAACTGCATTGTCTTCGATAAATTGTCTGCGATTTTCTACTACATCGCCCATTAACATTTCAAATGTTTGGTCTGCATCAATTGCATCTTCAAGTCTCACTTGCAACATAGAGCGATGTTCAGGATTCATAGTCGTTTCCCATAATTGGTCTGCGTTCATTTCACCAAGACCTTTGTAACGTGCAATTGACCATTTTGGTGACGGGTTTAATTCTTGTTTCAACTTGTCTAGTTCTCTATCGTTAAATACATAATATTTTTGTTTTCCTTGTGTTAGTTTATATAAAGGCGGCTGAGCAATATAAACGTAGCCCGCTTCAATTAAAGGTCTCATGAAACGATAGAAGAATGTAAGTAATAACGTACGTATATGTGCACCATCAACATCGGCATCAGTCATGATTACGATTTTATGATAACGTGCTTTTGATATATCGAATTCTCCTCCAATACCCGTACCAAATGCAGTAATCATTTGACGAATTTCGTTATTGTTTAAGATACGATCTAAACGTGCTTTTTCCACATTCAAAATTTTACCTCTTAAAGGTAAAATGGCTTGTGTTCTTGAATCACGACCAGATTTAGTAGACCCCCCGGCAGAGTCACCTTCTACCAAGAAAATTTCACTTTCTTCAGGGTTCTTACTAGAACAATCTGCCAATTTACCTGGTAAGCTTGAAACGTCTAATGCTGATTTACGACGCGTAACTTCACGTGCTTTTTTGGCAGCCACACGTGCGCGTGAAGCCATAATACCCTTTTCAACAATAATGCGTCCTACAGATGGATTCTCATATAAGAAACGTTCAAAGTGTTCAGAAAATAATCTATCAACAACTTGACGTACTTCAGAGTTTCCTAATTTTGTTTTTGTTTGTCCTTCAAACTGAGGATCGCCATGTTTAATTGATACGACTGCTGTTAAACCTTCTCGTGTATCTTCACCTGAAAGTCTATCTTTATCCTCTTTAATAATCTTACTTTGCGTACCATAGCTATTTAAAACGCGTGTTAAAGCACGTTTAAAGCCATCTTCATGCGTACCACCCTCGTATGTATGAATATTATTCGCATACGTTAATAAGTTGGTTGCATATCCACTGTTATATTGAAGTGCAATTTCCACTTCAATATCGTCTTTAGACTGATGGATATATATAGGTTCATCGTGAAGAGGTTCTTTATTCTCATTTAATAAATCTACATAGGATTTAATCCCGCCTTCATAATGATATGAGTCTTCTCTAACTTCCTCTTCTCTTTCATCTTTTAAAGTAATTTGAATACCTTTATTTAAGAAAGCAAGCTCACGTATACGCTTTTGAAGTGTTTCATAGTTATAAACTGTTGTCTCTGTAAAGATTTCTTTATCGGCTTTGAATCGAATAGCTGTACCTGTTTTATCTGTATCGCCAATTTCTTTAAGATCAAATTGTGGCACACCTTGTTTATAGGCTTGATGATAAATCGTGCCATTACGATGTACATAAACTTCAAGATCTTGTGAGAGTGCATTAACAACTGAAGATCCAACACCGTGAAGACCGCCAGATACTTTGTATCCGCCACCTCCGAATTTACCTCCAGCGTGAAGTACAGTTAAGATAACTTCGACAGCAGGGCGTCCCATCTTTTCTTGAATATCAACAGGAATACCACGGCCATTGTCAGTAACTTTAATCCAATTGTCTTTCTCAATTACAACTTCAATATGACTAGCATAACCTGCTAATGCCTCGTCAATACTATTATCAACAATTTCCCATACTAAATGGTGCAACCCTCTTTCTGAAGTTGAACCAATATACATACCCGGTCTTTTACGAACCGCTTCGAGACCTTCTAAAACTTGTATCTGTCCAGCACCATAATTATCTGTGTTGTTTACATCTGACAATGTATTCACCATCACTTTCTCGTTACTTTAGTATTTCACCTTGACTAATACGGTATAACTTAGCGTTATTCATTATTTCATGATCTATTCCTTCAACTGACGTAGTTGTCACAAATGTTTGTACTTTATGTTGAATCGTACTTAACAAATGTGTTTGACGTGAATCATCAAGCTCACTCAAGACATCATCTAAAAGTAAGATTGGATATTCTCCTACTTCAATATTCATTAATTCAATTTCTGCCAACTTAATTGACAGCGCAGTTGTACGTTGCTGACCTTGTGAACCATACGTTTGAGCATCCATGCCATTTACATTGAAACTTAAGTCATCACGATGTGGGCCATAGAGACATACGCCTCGTTCTTTTTCTCTTTGTAAATTGTCATTTAACAATGCTAATACTTCTTCAATTAACTCAGATTGATTGGCTTCATAATTACTTAACTTCAAACTTGGAACATAATCGAGTGTCAGTGTCTCTCGATCATTTGTGATACCTGCATGAATGGGTTGTGCAAGTGTTTCTAATTCCTTTATAAAGTGCTCTCGACGTAACGTAACCTTCAGTGCATATTCAGCAAATTGTTGGTTTAAGACTTCTAACATTGTTGTATCTGTCTTCTGCCCAATTTGTAACTGTTTAAGGTAATTGTTCTTTTGCTTTAGAATACGCTGATATTGAGCTAAATCATTCAAATAGACAGCAGATATTTGTCCTAACTCCATATCTATGAATCGTCGACGTATTTGTGGTGAACCTTTAACGATATTTAAATCTTCAGGCGCAAATAAGACGACATTTAAATGTCCAATATATTGAGTTAGTCTGCTTTGCTCAAGATGATTTACTTTAACTTGCTTACCTTTTTTAGTTATAAACATCGTAAGCGGCATCGTACCATGTCTATAACTTAGCTCACCCTCTATTTTAGCATAATCAGACTTGAAACGTATGAGTTCCTTATCATTTGACGTACGATGACTTTTAGCAAGCGCTAAGGTATAAATTGATTCAAGTAAATTTGTCTTTCCTTGTGCGTTCTCACCAATAAGGATATTCACTTCGGGATGACAATCTAATGTCACCTGTTCATAGTTACGATAATTCTCTAATTGGAGTGTATTAAGTTTCATTGTTCACCTTGATGGATGATTAAAAAGGAACCCGTATCTTCAGGGATATCTGTAATATCAATGCGGTCGTTGTGTTCTAATTTTTTGCCACGTCTTGTTTCACGTTGTCCATTAATTAAAACCTCAAAATCCTGTAGAAACCATTTAGCTTGTCCACCTGATTCTATGATTCCTTCAGTTTTAAGAAATTGACCTAAAGTGATATTTCCTTCTACAACAACTTCTTGAACCAAAATTTCTCACTCCGTTTCTATATGTGTCATTAATATATTATACCGTTTTTTACTTTGAATTTCATTTAAAATAAAGAATGAAATCGTTTACTTTGATATATATTTTATTTTATCAAAAGCTACTACAAATTTTATAATTTACTTACAATCATTTTAGAAACTTACCTGAATTTTAAATTTAAAGGGGTTTTAGGACACTTTTTCCACAAGGGTAATAAATACTCAAATATAATTTATTATTGCTATGAAAAGCGCTCAGTACATTTAAAATTAATTCTACATTCACGATAATTATCTCATTCGTCTATTTTAAGCTTTGAATGTTTGAAATGAGATTTGATATCAATATAAAAAAGCCTATGCAACAAATGCACAGGCTCCTTTGTATAAGAGATTTAGCAATCTAATCCGATCGTAACTTTAATTTTTATTAATATGTTCTAATAGGCAGAATTAATTGCGTTACAGAATCATCATCTTTTGGTTTTAAGATAAATGGTTTCATTGTACCAAAGAATTCTACTTCTACTTCATCATTATCAATGGCTTTTAAAGCATCCATCATGTATTTTGAGTTGAAAGAAATTTTCAAGTTTCCGCCTTCTACATCATTAGCGTTAACTTCTTCTTTAACAGTACCAATTTCAGGAGAAGTAGATGAAAGTTCAACTAATTCATTACCTGTACTTAATTTAATAACATTATTTCCACCTTCACGTGCTAATAAAGATGCACGATCAATTGCATGATAGAAGTCTCCATTGTTAATTCCTAATTTAATCTCATAATTTTCTGGGAATAAACGTGTCGTATCTGGATAATGACCTTCAAGTAAACGTGAGATGAAATTAATATTCCCCACTCTGAATAACACTTGGTTAGAAGCAAAGAAAATATCAATATCTTCGTCGCTGTCACTCATAATTTTGTTTAATTCAGATAAAGCTTTACCAGGAATGATGACATTTTTATTTTCTGATTCATCTTCTAACTGTAATTTTCTTACAGCTAAGCGGTGTGAATCTGTTGCTGTGCATATTAATTCATTATCTTGTATAAGCCAGTTCACACCAGTAAGTACTGGTCGTGTTTCTGAGGTGGACACTGCAAAATTAGTTTGTGCAATGATATTTTTTAGTACCTTAACTGACAATTGAATAGCGTCATCTCGTGATACCTCAGGTAATAATGGATATTGATCAGGATCTAGTCCACTTAAGTTAAATTCTGAATGACCTGATGTTATTAACGTTTGGAATTGTTCATTAGTTGATAATTTAACTTCTTTTCCAGGAAGTTTTTTAATAATATCAACGAAGAAACGACCAGGAAGTACAACTGATCCTGTTTCTGTAATTTCAACAATTTCTTCACCATCAACTTGTTTTGGAATAGTGATTTCTATTGATATTTCTGAATCTGACCCAGTTAAAATGACTTCATTTTCTTTAGCATCAATTTTGATACCTGTTAAAATCGGTAAAGTTGTTCTAGGTGAGATAGCCTTTAATGTGTCGTTAAGTTGATTAATAAAATAATCTCTTTTAATTGTGAATTCCATCATTAAATTTAAACTCCTTCCAGTCGTTTATATATAATTATATAGGTTTTAAATTCATAGTAATAGTAGTAGGCACTGTGGATTGGTGGATAAGTCTAAAAAACTTACGAATAGCACAGTTATACACATGTGGATAAACTGTGTATGTTGTGTATTATTTTTTCACATTATCCACAATTGCTATTGTTATTCAGAGGGACAACTCCCCATCTTTTTAAGTGTTTAGGAATTGATTTACATAGTAATTATTCCCTAAAAGACAGTTTACAATCTGCTAATTTTCAATTTATTCAATATGGATTTATTTCCCATTACTGATTTCTAATTTCTTTTTCTAAGTTTTCTACTTCTTGCTTAAATGTAGGATCAGACTTGATATCATTTGCAATCTTTTCATGGGCATGGATAACTGTTGTATGATCGCGACCTCCAAATTCTTCACCTATCTTAGGTAATGAAAAATCAGTTAATTCTCTAGATAGATACATAGCTATTTGTCGTGGGTAAGCAATTGACTTTGTACGTTTTTTGGCACTAAAATCTTCAATTCTTACACTATAATATTGACCAACTATCTTTTGGATATCTTGAATTGTAATCTTTTTAGACTTAGGTGACTGAATGATATCTTTTAACGCTTCTGCAGTGAGTTCGGTTGTAATAGGTTTTCCTTGTAATTTGGAGTACGCTAAAAGTCGAGTTAATGCGCCTTCAAGTTCACGAATATTTGATTGGATTTGGTTGGCGATGTAATTCAAAGCTTCTGGCGGAATATCAAGATTTTCTTCTTCAATTTTCTTTTGTAATATTGCCATTCTTGTTTCGTAATCAGGTGGTGTGATATCAACTATTAGTCCCCACTCAAAACGAGAACGTAGACGGTCTTCCAGCTTAGCAATTTCTTTTGGTGGACGATCACTTGAAATAACGATTTGTTTATTATTTTGATGTAATTCATTAAAAGTATGGAAGAACTCTTCTTGCGTTTGTTCTTTATTTTGAATGAATTGAATATCATCAATTAATAAAACATCAATTTTACGATACTTTTCACGAAATGCTTCAGTTTCATTATCACGTATTGATTTAATAAATTCGTTTGTGAATTTCTCACTAGAAGTGTAAATGACTTTAGCATTAGGTTTGTTGCTAAGAACATGGTGCCCAATTGCATGCATTAAATGTGTTTTACCTAGACCTACGCCTCCATATATAAATAATGGATTATAAGCTTCTGCCGGTGCTTCTGCAACAGCTAAACTTGCAGCATGTGGGAAACGGTTACCAGGTCCAATGACAAATGTATCGAATGTATTGTGCATATTAAATTGTTCTTTTCCCCAAGTCTTATCATCTATAGAAGAATGTTGTACTTGGGGTTCTTGAACTTCTTGTGTATTTACATTGTTGTAGGATGCAAGTTCATCTTCAGAAATAAAATGTGGTTTCACTTCATAACCGATGACATCATAAATAATAGCCTGCATAATTTCTGAATATCGCTGATTAAGCCAACTCGCATTGAAAGGCAGACTTACTAATATAATGGCTTCGTCATTTTTAAGTGAGTAGAGTTGCGTATCTTTTATGAACGTTTGATAACTAGTGTTTGAAATTCTTTCCTGGGCAATTTCTAAAACTTTATCCCAAATTTCTTTCTCTGACATAAATAACTCCATCTTTCTTAAAATTTTAGACTTATACACAGAAATAACATAGGTGGATAAAAATAATCACAGCATGTTAATAATTATCCACAAGTTAATCACAATCAGTGGATAACTTAAACATAACTATGATTTATGCACACCATTTATGTATATAAATTTAATAAATAAATCCTTATAAAATCATAATTTGAACGACTTATCCACATAATTATACTTTTTAACTCCAAGTGATGTCAAATGGCTGTGAATATGTTGTTAAATTTTGAATAACTGTGTGTATAGCGCATGTGTTATCCACAATTTTTGCGAGAAATTATGTGTATAAGTGGATAACTTCAAATAAGCGTCACAATTCCTTCTTTTTTACTTTGGGAAATAATTTATATGGATTGCATGAACTATGTATATGACAATTTATTATTAAAATTGGTGAAGAAAAAAATTGCTTATATTAAATCACAACAAGTCATTTTCAATCGTTATATTCGTAAATTCATCTTGCTTTATAAAAGGTATTTTGTTATATTGTAGTAGTTGCTTGAATTATGACTAGATAATAATAAGCTATAGAACAAATTTCTTAATAGCAGACACAATAAGAGAGCAATTGCTCAGATGAAGTATGTTAGTAATTGAAGCTAACATATACTTCGTTAATTTATCTATTTATATGAACCAATTTCTAGGTAGGAAGTTGGAAATATTGGTAATTGAATTCAGATGGAGGTGTTTTGCATGGTAAAACGTACTTATCAACCAAATAAACGTAAACATAGTAAAGTTCATGGTTTCAGAAAACGCATGAGCACTAAAAATGGCCGCAAAGTTTTAGCGCGTCGTCGTCGTAAAGGCCGTAAAGTTTTATCTGCATAAGATCACTGAATCATCAGTGGTCTTTTTTTTGTTTAAATAATAAAATGATATTTAAGTATTGTTCTGATATCATTTTCAAAATAATATATACGTATGTTTTGTTAATAGATAATTGTTACTATTAAAATGAATAGATTAGAATAAGCGAGTGATGTTTAATGGAAAAAGCATATCGTATTAAGAGAAATTCAGACTTTCAAGCGATATACAAGAATGGGAAGTCTGTTGCAAATAGACAATTTGTTGTCTATACCTATAAAAATAGAGATTTAAAACATTTTCGCTTAGGAATAAGTGTCTCAAAAAAACTGGGCAACGCTGTTACAAGAAATAGAATTAAAAGAGCGATAAGAGAGAATTTTAAAGTGCATAAGCAAAATATTATCGCTAAAGATATTATAGTTATTGCGAGGCAACCAGCAAAAGATATGAATACACTGGAGATTCAAAGCAGTTTAGAGCATGTGCTTAAAATTGCAAAAGTGTTTAATAAAAAGATTAAGTAGGGTAGGGGATTTAGACGAACCGTAGTCTAACGTCACACATACCGAAGCCTTACATATGAATGTTGAACAGTTTATTAGCTTTTTTTAAAGAAACAATTTACAATGTTATAATGAATTTTTACATTAATAAGGAGGCGAGACTCTTATGGATTTTGATACGATTACAAGTATTTCAACACCGATGGGTGAAGGTGCTATTGGAATTGTGAGATTATCTGGGCCACAAGCTATTGAAATCGGAGATATCTTATATAAAGGAAAGAAAAAGTTATCTGAAGTTGAGACGCATACAATAAATTACGGTCATATTATTGATCCAGAAACAAATGAAACAGTTGAAGAAGTCATGGTGTCTGTATTACGTGCCCCTAAAACTTTCACACGAGAAGATATTATTGAGATAAATTGCCATGGTGGTATTTTAACAATTAATCGTATATTAGAGTTAACTATGACTTATGGTGCACGTATGGCAGAACCAGGTGAATATACAAAACGTGCATTTTTAAATGGTCGTATAGATTTATCTCAAGCAGAAGCGGTTATGGATTTTATACGTTCCAAAACTGATCGAGCTTCTAAGGTTGCGATGAATCAAATAGAAGGACGTTTAAGTGACTTAATCAAGAAACAACGTCAATCCATATTAGAGATACTCGCCCAAGTTGAAGTTAACATTGATTATCCAGAGTATGATGATGTAGAAGACGCAACGACGGACTTCTTACTAGAACAGTCTAAGCGTATTAAAGAAGAAATCAATCAGTTACTTGAAACAGGAGCACAAGGTAAAATAATGAGAGAAGGGTTATCTACAGTTATTGTAGGACGTCCTAATGTTGGGAAGTCTTCGATGCTAAATAACCTTATTCAAGATAATAAAGCAATTGTGACTGAGGTCGCTGGTACAACAAGAGACGTGTTAGAAGAATATGTCAATGTTAGAGGTGTCCCGTTACGACTTGTAGATACTGCGGGTATTAGGGATACTGAAGATATCGTAGAGAAGATTGGTGTAGAACGTTCTAGGAAAGCTCTAAGTGAAGCAGATTTAATTTTATTTGTGCTTAATAACAATGAACCTCTGACGGAAGATGATCAAACTTTATTCGAAGTCATTAAAAATGAGGATGTTATTGTAATCATTAATAAAACAGATTTAGAACAGCGATTAGATGTTAGCGAACTAAGAGAGATGATTGGTGATATGCCACTTATACAAACATCGATGCTTAAACAAGAAGGTATTGATGAATTAGAAATACAAATTAAAGATTTATTCTTTGGTGGCGAAGTACAAAATCAAGATATGACTTATGTATCTAATTCACGTCACATTTCATTGTTGAAACAAGCGAGACAATCAATTCAAGATGCGATTGATGCTGCTGAGTCTGGTATCCCAATGGATATGGTACAGATTGATTTAACACGTACTTGGGAAATTCTAGGAGAAATTATTGGAGAATCAGCGAGTGATGAATTAATAGATCAACTATTTAGTCAATTTTGTTTAGGAAAATAATGATATAAAAATATAAACAAGACGGTAAGACGTCTAAAATTCAAGATTTTATGACTTTTGGGAGGTAAAAGAGTGGTTCAAGAATATGATGTAGTAGTCATTGGTGCTGGTCACGCCGGTATTGAAGCAGGTTTAGCTTCAGCTCGTCGGGGTGCTAAAACGCTGATGTTAACAATTAATTTAGATAATATTGCTTTCATGCCATGTAATCCATCTGTAGGTGGTCCTGCGAAAGGAATCGTTGTACGTGAAATAGACGCTTTAGGTGGACAAATGGCAAAAACTATTGATAAAACTCACATTCAAATGCGTATGCTTAATACAGGTAAAGGTCCAGCTGTTAGAGCTTTACGTGCTCAAGCAGATAAAGTATTATATCAACAAGAAATGAAGCGTGTACTTGAGAATGAGGATAATTTAGACATCATGCAAGGTATGGTTGATGAACTCATTATAGAAGATAATGAAGTTAAAGGTGTTCGTACTAATATTGGTACAGAATATCGTTCTAAAGCTGTCATTATTACAACAGGTACATTCTTACGTGGAGAAATTATACTAGGAAACTTAAAATATTCTAGTGGCCCTAACCATCAATTACCATCTGTAACTCTAGCAGATAATTTAAGAAAATTAGGATTTGATATCGTTAGATTTAAAACGGGTACACCACCACGTGTAAATGCGAGAACCATCGATTATTCTAAAACTGAAATCCAACCAGGTGATGATATAGGTCGAGCGTTTAGTTTTGAAACAACCGAATTTATTTTAGATCAATTACCTTGTTGGTTAACTTATACAAATGGAGATACACATCAAGTCATTGATGATAACTTACATTTATCTGCTATGTATTCCGGTATGATTAAAGGTACAGGTCCTAGATATTGTCCATCAATTGAGGATAAATTTGTCCGCTTTAACGATAAACCAAGACATCAACTTTTCTTAGAACCTGAAGGACGTAATACGAATGAGGTATACGTGCAAGGATTATCTACTAGTTTACCTGAACATGTTCAACGTCAAATGTTAGAAACCATTCCAGGTCTTGAAAAAGCAGATATGATGCGTGCGGGTTATGCTATTGAATATGATGCAATCGTGCCTACTCAATTATGGCCAACGTTAGAAACAAAAGCGATCAAAAACTTGTATACTGCAGGTCAGATTAATGGAACATCAGGATATGAAGAAGCAGCGGGACAAGGAATCATGGCAGGTATTAACGCTGCTGGTAATGTTTTAGGTACAGGTGAAAAAATACTCAGCCGTTCAGACGCATATATTGGTGTACTTATAGATGATTTAGTCACTAAGGGTACAAATGAACCGTATCGATTATTAACTTCACGTGCGGAATATCGATTATTACTACGTCATGATAATGCTGATTTACGTCTTACTGATATGGGGTATGAATTAGGTTTAATATCAGAAGAACGCTATGCAAGATTTAATGAAAAACGTCAACAAATCAAAGATGAAATACAACGACTTACCGATGTACGTATTAAACCAAATGAACATACGCAAGCAATTATTGAAGCTAAGGGTGGTTCAAGATTAAAAGATGGCATATTAGCGATTGATTTATTACGTCGTCCGGAAATGAACTACGAAACAATTTTAGAAATCTTAGAAGAATCACATCAACTTCCTGAAGCGGTTGAGGAACAAGTTGAAATTCAAACAAAATATGAAGGTTATATCAATAAATCTTTACAACAAGTAGAAAAAGTTAAAAGAATGGAAGCGAAAAAAATTCCTGAGGATTTAGATTATAGCAAGGTAGATAGTTTAGCATCTGAAGCACGCGAAAAGTTAGCTGAAGTTAAACCATTAAATATTGCACAGGCTTCACGAATTTCAGGTGTGAATCCAGCAGATATCTCAATTCTACTTGTTTATTTAGAACAAGGTAAACTTCAAAGGGTGAAACAATAATGAGTATTGAATGGTTATCAGAGAAATTAAGCGAGCAAGGCATAGAACTATCTAATACGCAAAAAGAGCAATTTCAAAAATATTATAAATTACTTGTTGAATGGAACAAAAAAATGAATTTGACAAGTATTACTGATGAACATGATGTTTATTTAAAACATTTCTATGATTCAATAGCGCCTAGTTTCTATTATGATTTTAACGGTCAATTAAGTCTTTGTGATATCGGTGCTGGTGCAGGTTTTCCAAGTATACCTTTAAAGATAGTATACCCTGAATTGAAAGTAACGATTGTAGATTCTCTAAATAAAAGAATACAATTTCTAAATCATTTAGCTGCAGAACTAGGTCTTGAAGATGTTAGTTTTGTGCATGATCGAGCAGAAATATATGGCAAGGGTGTCTACAGGGAGTCTTATGATATTGTTACAGCTCGTGCAGTAGCGAGATTGACTGTCTTAAGTGAGTTGTGCTTACCTTTAGTAAAAAAAGGTGGACAGTTCCTTGCACTTAAATCATCAAAAGGTGAAGAAGAATTGCAAGAAGCGACGTTTGCTATTAACATTTTAGGTGGTAATGTGAAAGAGACTCATACTTTTGAATTACCTGAAAATGCCGGTGAGCGACAAATGATTATTATTGATAAACGTAGACAGACATCAAAAAAATACCCAAGAAAACCAGGTACGCCAAACAAATCTCCACTAGTTGAAAGTTAAGACATCATAGTATGATAAATAATTGAGAGGGAGAGAATGGATAATGAAGAAACCTTTTTCAAAATTATTTGGTTTAAAAAATAAAGATGACATCATTGGTTATACTGAAGAAGAACGTAATAATAATGTAGAATCCATTCATATTGAACGTATCGTACCCAATCGTTATCAACCTAGACAAGTATTTGAGCCAAATAAGATTAAAGAATTAGCAGAGTCTATTGAAGAGCATGGATTATTACAGCCTATAGTTGTACGTCCAATTGAAGAAGATATGTTCGAAATTATAGCCGGCGAACGACGATTTCGAGCATTACAGTCGTTGCATAAACCTCAAGTAGATGTCATTGTTCGAGATATGGATGATGAAGAAACAGCGGTAGTTGCATTGATTGAAAATATTCAACGTGAAAACTTATCTGTCGTCGAAGAAGCGGAAGCTTATAAAAAGTTACTTGAAATCGGGGGAACGACTCAAAATGAATTAGCAAAAAGTCTAGGCAAGAGCCAAAGCTTCATTGCTAATAAACTTAGATTATTGAAGTTAGCACCCAATGTGATTAAGAGATTACGTGAAGGTAAGATTACAGAAAGACATGCACGAGCGGTATTAGTATTACCTGATGAAACACAAGAAGAATTAATCGAGCAAGTTATTAGTCAGAAGTTGAATGTGAAACAAACTGAGGATAGAGTACGTCAGAAAACTGGACCAGAGAAAGTAAAAGCGCAGACTTTCCAATTTTCTCAAGATGTAACACAAGCAAAAGAAGAACTAGGTAAGAGTATTGAAACGATAGAAAAATCAGGTATACGCGTTGAACAAAAAGATAAAGAACATGAAGATTATTATGAAATTAAAATAAAGATATATAAGAAATAATTATAAGAGTCTGGTACATATTTTGATGATGTATTAGGCTCTTTTTATCGTATTACAGTGCATTATCTTTAATAGTATAACGGTAAAAAATTCTGTGCAATAAAATATCCAAATAGCAAATATCAACATTAATAATCATATTAAATGTACCTAATAACATCTTAACCATAGCAAAGAAAACTTGTATTGCGTCACTCAATGAAAGAGCGGTTATATTAGATAAACGTATAATATTTTAAATGATGAAAAAGTGACTTTAAAATGTTTTACGTGAAACAAAAATTATCATTATTTAGAAAATTAGGTGATTTAAACAATATATTTACAACAATTGATTTACGCTATAAACTAAAAGTAAACGATACGTTTCGTTTAATAAATATGGATGAGAAGGGTTATTGTGTTTGGTATATCAATTTCTAGTGCTATACTACATTTCGTTATCGGAGGATTTGCTGTTGCACTTGCATCAATTATGGCTGATAAAGTAGGAGGAAAATTAGGTGGCATTATTGCCACAATGCCGGCAGTCTACCTTGCAGCTATTATAGCGTTAGCTATAGACCATAAAGGACAGCAACTTATTCAAATGTCAATTCATTTAAGTACAGGAGCAATTGTTGGGATTGTCTCATGTATTGTAACTGTGTTCTTTACTTCAATTTTTATTGGTAAGAAAAATTATAGAAGTGGAACAGTATTTGCAATTCTTTGTTGGTTTGTGATTTCTGTTGCGATTTTCTTAGTCAGACATATTTAAATTGGAGGATTAAAAATGAAGTTAGCAATTATTAAATTTTCAGTTGGTGGTTTAGCTGTTTTAATTAGTTATATTGTTTCTGTCGTGCTTCCATGGAAGGAATTTGGAGGTATATTTGCAACCTTTCCCGCAGTGTTTTTAGTTTCAATGTGTATTACTGGTATGCAATTTGGCAATGAGGTAGCTATGCATGTGAGCAGAGGCGCAGTCTTCGGTATGATAGGAGTTTTATGTAGTATACTAGCAACCTGGGGATTACTACAAGCTACACATATGTGGCTATTGAGTATTATTGGTGGTTTTGTAGCTTGGTTTGTAAGTGCATTGATTATTTTTGAAATTGTGGAATTCATAGCACATAAAAGAAGGGATAAACATGGCTGGAAGACCAAAAGATCCAACAATCAATAAAAAAATTTATACTGAGATTCAACGTTTATTGGAAACGACTCATTTTAGAGATATTACTATAGATCAAATTTCTGAGAATACTGGTATTTCTAAAGCAACTATTTATAGACGTTGGAAGGATAAATCTTCAATTATCATGTCCGCGTTTATTGAACAATCTCAATATATTGTGATTCATAATCAAGATAATTTATATGATGATTTATTCCAGTTTTTAGTGAAAATAAAAGATATCTATAAAACAAAACTAGGTAGTGCTGTGATTGAAATATTAATTAGTCATCAACAAATGGAAGCTAGAGAAACTTTTATGACTAATTACTTTAATCATAATCGCAAAGTTTTAAAAGAGATTGTTCGTAAGCACATACAAGAGGAAGAACAAGATTTGTTTATTGATTTAATCTTCTCACCCATCTATTTTAATATATTAATTAAACCTGAAACTCTGGATAAAAATTACATTAAAAAGATGTTGAATCAAGTTTTACGTATATATCATTGATATGAAAAACGCTCCTTTCGAGGAGCGTTTTTTGTTTTTCATGTAACAGGTTAGCCTAAGGTCAGTCTATTAAAACCTTTAACCATACTATGTCAAAGCATTTTGACAATGATAAAGGTGACATCGCAAAAACTATTTGATAGCTTTTATAGAGAAAACCTGATTTGATTTAATAATAATATTAAATGATTTCAAATCATAATTAAGGAGTTTAAAGCAATGAATGTTAGCAATCAAATCAAAAAATTTAGAGAAAGAGATGGGTATTCACAAGAATTTTTGGCTGAGAAAATGTTTGTTTCAAGACAAACTATTTCAAATTGGGAAAATGATAAAAGTTATCCGGATATTCATAATTTACTTATTATGTGTCAACTCTTCAAGGTATCTCTAGACGAACTAGTGGAGGATGATTTGAAAAACGTGCAAATCAAAAATATTAAAAAAGAATTAGACTTTTGGACATGGATGATGATAATTACAATGGTATTAGGAAGTGTTCTCATAGGTCCTATGATTCATTACTTTCATTGGTTAGGAATAGGAATAACATATTTAGTATTTTTAATAGGTATCATTGCTTCTACAAAATTAGAAAAAATTAAAATAAAAAATGATATTGAAACATACGACAGGATATTAGCATTTATTAATGGTAAAGATCCTAAAGAGGTGCAAAAAAGTAAGTTTAGAGATATATGGACATCCTCAATTTCTTTTATTTTCTTTGTTGGTGTGATCATCGGTATAAGTTACTTAAGTATCATTTTAACTGATTATTTTTTATAAAAATCAAAAAGAGAATAGACTGGATGCCTATTGAATTTGACACCCAGTCTACTCTAAGAATGATTATTTATTGCTTTGTCCACTCATAATAATAATGGGAAATATGAAACAACACATAATACAAAATTATGATTATTGTTTTCATAAATATTCCCTACATAGTTTTTATTGCACTTAATAGCAGCGTTTAGCTATTCATTCCACTTATCATACCTGATCCTATTAATATGATGAGTGCAACGATTCCTAATATCACAGATGCTTTTTTAGATAAACGACTAGTTGAGTAATAAACAACACCTGTTAAAAAGGCTTTTAAAAGATTAGTTAAACTGAAAGCCATGAGTGTTTTATTATCCTTTGAAAAAATGTTTAAGCTATCAAGCTTATAGTCTGTTATCTTTAGTCCAAAAACTATTTGAATTAAAGAAATAATAGTTGTAAATCCTAAAATAATGATTGAATAAGAGAGTGCTGCTGAGAATAAACTGCTCGCTTTGGCGTCAGATTTAAATATTTTAGAAATAATTAGAAAGATTAAAAATACTACAACAACACTAAAGATTGTTCCTATGAAAGCGCCTATAGTTGTAGACATACGTAACATATTTTCATCCATTTGGTTATTAGCTATCGATTGGTTATCTAATAGTTCATTACTAGTATTATATGTGATGAAAGCGCTAATAATAGCTAATACTATCACTATGATTGATTTAAGTATCCATTTTGGCTGATGTCTTAGTTTGTTAAAATGATTAACAAATGGAATACTTGAGTTTTGAATATCATTTTCTTTTAATTCCTGTGTACTCATGTAATATATCTCCTTTACTTATTAAGGTTAGTTTGATGGTAACATTTTATTACATAATATAAAATGCAAAATCCTTAAATTTAATTAAATATAGTTACTAATACTAATTTAAAGGTAAAATGATTGATAATATATTAAAAATTATAAGATTTAGTAATTTTTTTACATATAAAAGATTAATAATTTTACAAATGTGTTATCATTTCCTTGTGAATCTATTACACAAGGAGAATATATATGAATAAGAAACTATTGTGGAGCATCATTGGTATTGTAATTATTGTCGTATTAATCATTGCTGCTTTTATATTAAAACAAGTTAATGGTTCAGGTAGTAAAGATAGTAATGCTTACGATACATATACAGTAAGAAAAGAAACACCTATTAGTTTAGAAGGCAAAGCGTCTCCAGAATCTGTGAAAACTTATAACAATAATCAATCTGTGGGTAACTTCTTAAGTGTTTCAGTACAAGATGGTCAAACAGTTAAACAAGGTGAACGTATCATCAATTATGATACAAATGGGAATAAACGCCAACAACTATTGAACAAAGTGAATCAAGCACAATCTCAAGTTAATGATGATTATCAAAAAGTAAATCAAAGTCCTAACAATCATCAATTACAAGTTAAATTGACTCAAGATCAAAGTGCTTTAAATGAAGCTCAGCAGTCATTGTCACAATATGACAGACAACTCAATGACAGCATGAATGCATCATTTGATGGTAAAATTAACATTAAAAATGATTCAGATGTAGGCGAAGGGCAACCTATTTTGCAATTAATTTCTTCAAATCCTCAAATTAACGCAACTATTACAGAGTTTGATATTAATAAAATTAAAGAAGGCGATGAAGTAAATGTCACTGTAAATAGCACAGGTAAAAAAGGAAAAGGAAAAATTCTTAAAATAGATGAACTTCCTACAAGCTATGATACAAGTGACGATAGTACAGCATCATCGGCACAAGCAGGGGCACAAGGTGATAGTGAAGAAGGAACTGAAATGACGACATCTAATCCTACAATTAATCAGCCAACAGGTGGTAAAAGTGGCGAAACATCAAAATATAAAGTTATCATTGGTGATTTAGATATACCCGTGAGATCAGGCTTCTCTATGGATGCTAAAATCCCTCTTAAAACTAAAAAGCTACCAAATAACGTGTTAACAAAAGATAATAACGTATTTGTCGTTGATAAAAATAATAAAGTTCACAAACGTGAAATTAAAATTGAACGTAATAATGGTGAAATCATTGTGAAAAAAGGATTGAAATCTGGCGATAAAGTCCTTAAAAGTCCAAAAGGTAATTTAAATGATGGAGAAAAAGTAGAGGTGTCATCATGATTGAATTGAGAAAAATCAATCGACACTTTAAAAATGGAAATGAATCAAATCATATTTTGAAAGACATAGATATTCATATTGATGAAGGTGAATTTATTGCTATCATGGGTCCGTCTGGTTCAGGTAAAAGTACGTTAATTAATATCTTGGGATTTATTGATCGTGGATATGAAGGAGAATACTTTTTTAACAATGAGAATTATCAAAAAAGCTCAGATAATAAGCTCGCAGAAATTCGAAATCATACTGTAGGTTTCGTCTTTCAGAATTTTAAATTGATTCAAAATAACACTATTTTAGAAAATGTAAGTATTCCGCTAATTTATAATGGTTTGAGTAATAAAGCGAGAAAAAGCAAAGTTTTAGACGGACTTCATGACGTCGGTCTAAAAGGTAAAGAGAATCTCTTACCAAATAAATTGTCAGGAGGGCAGCAACAACGTGTAGCTATTGCCCGGGCAATTATTAATGACCCTAAGTTTATTATTGCCGATGAACCTACTGGCGCTCTTGATTCGAAGACATCTCAAGATATTATGGAGCTTTTCGTAAAACTGAACAAAGAACAGAATACAACTATTATTATGGTAACGCATGATCGTGAAGTGGCGGAAAAAGCTGATCGTATTATCCATATTTTGGATGGGCGTGTGCAAGAGGAAGAGGTGTTGACACGTGAATAACTTTTCAAATGTCATATCAGTTGCTATTCGTTCCATTTTAAAAAACAAACGACGTAATATCTTTACGATGATTGGAATAATTATTGGTATCGCATCAGTAATTACTATCATGTCGTTGGGGAACGGTTTTAAGAAGTCAACGACTGAGCAATTCAATGATGCTGGTGCTGGTAAAAATCAAGCTTCAATTTCTTACATGACAGAAAATATGGAAGCGCCTAAAAATAATCCATTTAAGCAAGAGGATATGAGTGTTGTTGAACAGGTTAATGGTGTTAAGAGTGCTAAAGTAAAAGAGGATAAGGATAGCACATATTCAGTCAAAATTACGAATACACATGGCAGTAGTGATGCTAGTTTAAAAAAGGTTGATAAACTGACAGATGTAGATGAAGGAAAAGGATTTACGAATGATGATAATGAAGTGCTAGAAAAAGTAGCCGTTATAGATAAAAAAATTGCTAAAAAAGTATTCAATAATCAGGCAATGGGTCAATCTATTTATATAAATGGAGAAGGGTTTAAAGTCGTAGGCGTCTCTGAAAGCTCAGAAGTCGATGAAAGTGGGATGCCTATTGAGTCATTAATTCAAATACCTTCAAAAACATTTAATAAATATATGGGCAATTTGACACAAGGTATGCCTCAATTATTAGTTACAGTTGAAAAAGGTTCAGATAAGAAAGACGTAGGTAAAAAGGTCGAAAAAGTGTTGAATAAAAAAGGAACTGGCGTATCTGAAGGTCAATATAGTTATGAAGATAATGAAGCGGTGATGAAAACGATAGGTTCAGTCTTAGACACGATTACTTACTTTGTCGCAGCTGTTGCGGGAATATCACTCTTTATTGCAGGTATTGGTGTGATGAATGTCATGTATATTTCAGTCACTGAACGAACAGAAGAGATTGCAATTCGTCGTGCATTTGGCGCTAAAGGTCGAGATATTGAAATACAATTCTTAGTAGAAAGTGTTGTGTTATGTCTCATAGGTGGTATCATCGGATTAATTCTAGGTATTATTATTGCTACATTGATTGATCTCGTGACACCTGAAATGGTTAAGAGTTCCGTCAGTCTAGGTTCCGTCATCCTAGCTGTAGGTGTATCAACATTGATAGGCATCATTTTCGGTTGGATACCTGCACGTTCAGCTTCTAAAAAAGAATTAATTGATATTATTAAATAATCTATAGCATAGAATGATTTATCGTAAGGTACTATATGGTCGAAATTCTTGTTAACACAGCTATTAGTGTTTATATTGTTGCATTATATACTCAATGGTTAAGTACACGCGATAATTTGAAAGCATAGTAGTTATTAGCCTTTATCACCTATACCCCCTCACTGTTACAAATAGAGGGGGTTAATATATATGTGAATACTTATTTCTGACTATCTATCAATCAGTTGAAGAATGTAAAAAATTTTTCATGAATTGAATAAAAAATATAAAAAGCAGTATATGTATTAACTAAAATTATCACGATCTTTAATTAATTTATAATATGAATTTAAAATATGGATATGGAAATATAAAGTGATTCAACATTATATGCGTAATTAATTATTAGAAAATATTGATGTAGATTAAATTTTTACAGAAGAGTATTTATAACTATTTGCAGGAAAAATAAAAAGGTTAATGTAGTTAGCTTACTATCAGCGCACGAATAGTGGTTGATCAATAGAAAAATTATAGATGCAAAGTAAACCATCCGTTTGTACGGGTGGTTTTGATTTTGTAAGGTAAAAACTCATTATTGCAGGATATACAAGAGTATTGTCTATCGAGCGAAATATAGAAAGGTAATTTGAAAATTTGAGATGATATATAACTTTAAACATTGAGTAGACTCAACTCAAAAAGTAAGATTAGTTATTAAAAATGTTTCGCATGCTACTTTTTTCATTTAATGATACTTGAATTGTTATTAATAAATAAGATTATTTTATCAATTTTAATTGTGATTAATGCGATAAAATAGATAAATATAATCGAAAATAATGTATTAGATTATTTTAAATGCTGTAATAGAATCAATAAAATGTTTTAAAAACTAAAAAGTTAACAAAAATTTAACCAAATTAGTTAAAAAAATTAATAACTTTTATGTTATTTTGAATTTAGCAGTTATTTTTTCATTCTTTATAAGGGAAAAATCTTATAGAGGTGATTTCTTTGACAAATAATAATAGAATAAAAAGATTTAGCATTAGAAAATACGCAGTGGGAGTAGTATCAATTATTACAGGTGCAACAATTTTCATCGGAGGGCAACAAGCTCAAGCAGCTGAAACTTCAGTGCAACATGCGGATGCACACCCAGAAGACTCGCAAACAACACAACAATTAAAAAATGATAAGGTAGAAGAAACGTTAAAAGCTTCAAAACAAGGTAATGCTGATAGTCAACAAGTACAAACAATTGATCAATCTAAAACAAATCAAAACAACCAACATTCTGTAGCTGAAAGTGCACAACTGAAAAGTGATGAGACAGCTAATCAGCCAAAAAAAGAAGAAGGTAGCTCAGTAAAACAAGACGTCCAACCGTCTAAAAATGTAAATCAACAAGACGTAGCTACTCAATCAAATGAGAGAGAAAATAATGACATAAAAGATGAAGGTCAAACTTCAAAGACGAGCAATCAACATATCCAGAGTTCTAACAGTCATAATCAATCAACAGGAACAAAAGACAGCTACTCAGAAGAAATCGACCAACCATTAGTGAAATTACAAAAGCCGTCTAATGATTCTACATATCAAACACAATCAAAAACAAAACAAGATAGTTCTAAACAACTCCCTCAAGAAAAAACAACAAAACGTCAAATTCAAACAACTGAAAATGAACAGACAACTAAAGTTGATTCTAAAAAAGCTAATGACACTCAAAATGTTGAAAAACATACTCAAGAGCCTAAAAATGATACATCAACATCACAAAAAAATCATCAACAAGTAGCTACAAAAGAACAATCTAATAGAAGTACAACAAGGGAGACGCAAAAGCAATCAGCAAATGCTAATCAAAATCATCAGTCTACACATCAAGCACAGTTCAAAAACCAATATCCAGTAGTATTTGTCCATGGTTTCCTAGGCTTTGCAGGTGATAATCAATTTAGTTTAGCTCCAAAATATTGGGGTGGTACAAAATACAATATTGACAGAAATTTAACTAATGAGGGATACAATGTACATGAGGCAAATATTGGTGCTTTTAGTAGTAACTATGATCGCGCAGTAGAATTGTATTACTATGTCAAAGGAGGACGTGTTGATTACGGTGCAGCGCATGCAGCTAAATATGGTCATCATCGCTATGGTCGAACATACAAGGGCATCATGCGTGATTGGGAACCTGGCAAAAAAATTCATTTTATAGGTCACAGTATGGGTGGTCAAACCATTCGTCAAATGGAAGAATTCTTAAGAAATGGTAACCAAGAAGAAATAGAATATCAACGTCAACATGGGGGTACTATATCCGATTTATTTACAGGTGGTAAAGATAATATGGTTGCTTCAATTACTACACTTGGCACACCACATAATGGTACACCTGCTGCAGATAAAATTGGCACACGTAAACTTGTAAAAGAAACGATTAATCGTATTGGTAGATTAAGTGGTGGTAAAGATGTAGATATAGATTTAGGTTTTTCTCAATGGGGATTAAAACAACAACCAAATGAAAGCTACATTGATTACGCGGAACGTGTATCCAAAAGTAAGATTTGGAATACTGAAGATCAAGCTGTTAATGATCTGACAACGCAAGGTGCTGAAAAAATTAATCAACAAACAAGTCTAAATCCTAATATTGTCTACACTACTTATACAGGGTCAGCGACTCACACAGGACCTCTTGGTAATGAATTACCTAATTCTAGTGAAATTCTTTTGTTGAACTTAACCAGCCGTATTATTGGTAAAGATGCAAACAAAGAAATTAGACCGAATGATGGTGTAGTTCCAGTTATATCATCACAACATCCTTCTAATCAAGCCTTTAAAAAAGTTGATGATCATACACCAGCTACTGATAAAGGTGTTTGGCAAGTGAGACCCGTTCAACATGATTGGGACCATTTAGATTTAGTAGGTATGGATGCATTTGATTTAACACATACAGGTAGAGAATTAGGTCAATTCTATCTAGGTATTATGGATAATATCATGAGAATCGAAGAAGCAGACGGTATTACAAATAAATAAATTTATAGTGTAAGGAAGCCCTCAATAGGGAGGTCACACTGACCTCTATGTTGAGGGCTTTTGTATTATGGTTATTTATTTTTCTCTTCACGTCTCTTTAGGATATATGCACCACCGAGTAAACCCACAGGTATACCAATAAGCGGTGTGACAATGTTACTTAAAATAAATATGATTACAGTTAAACTGAGTACGTTAAACCAATTAATTGTTAAGTTTTTTAAATCCTCATATGATTGTTTGATTAATTCTTTGAATTTCATAATAAAAACCGTCCTTTATTAAAATAATTTTGTGAATTGAGTTACTAAATAGAATGCTTAATCATACGACTCGAGTGTATAAATGAAATCATAGCAAAAATGAAATAAACAATTGTATATATAATCATTACTATGAATATAGGTGACATTGAGACATTTCCTAGAAGTTTCATAAATGCAAGTGCTGCAAATAATGCATGTAATAAAGCAATAAGAAGCGGTAATCCAAAATTAAATGCAATTTTTAATAGTAAACCTTTAGACATATCAGTGTAGGTAAATCCTATACGACGTAATATCTTAAAGTTATCAAGTTCATCCTCAGTTTCATCCATTTGTTTAATGTAAATAATACAACCAGCAGCCATTAAAAATGCTATTCCTAAGAATGATGTTACAAAGATAAGTATGCCATTGCTTTGGTTTATAAATTTCTTATATTCATCGTGCGATACAATATTACGATTAACTTTTGAGGCAATTTTTTCTGCTTTTTTCACATCTTTGTGAGTGTTGAAATTAAAACCGTACATCTTATTAACAATATTGTCAGTTTTTAATGTGTTATATACCTCCGGACTCACCTCAACTATAGGAGCTCCAAATGATAATTGGGATGGATATATTTTAGAGTTATCTTTGTCTTTAACGATAATAGATTGTTTAGATTTTCCTTTAACTGTAATCTTATGATTTAAATGAATATCTATTAATCCTGTTGATGATTGTATATTCGTTATTTTAGCTTCATGACCTTTGAGATGTGAGTTCATCATTAGTGATGTTGTATTAGTAGACATATCAGAACCATTTTTACTCTTCATGACGTGGTCGCTTAATGTTTTTGGATTGATTACTTCATAAGTCCGCTGATGATATTTTAAATTTCCTTGATCTAGTTTATGTTTAAATTGCGCAGCTATTTTATTCTGGCTTATATTAAAATCATCTGGAGAGGTCATTTCTAAAGTTGTATTAGTATTAGATTGTGTAATTGCCGCGAAGCAAAGAATACTAACCGTGAAAGCTGAAATGATAGCAATAACTGTGAGAGACATCGCATTTTTCTTCATTCTGTGCATGATAGATGATGTAAAGACAACGTCTGTGATATTTACACGACCATGTTTAATATGTTTTAGTGTTTTAAAAATAAGTGATACAGAACTTCTAAAGAATAAGAAAGCACCAACAATAGTTAAAAAAAGTATGCTAAAAGGTGTAATCAAAGCAGTTGTTAAGGCTTTAAAAACACCAAACATTTCAGTAGACATATAATATCCAAATACTATCATTATAATTCCTAAAATGCCGCCGATTGCTTCAAACGTAGTTATCCGTTTTTGGGTAGCTTCCGGGGTATAATTGTCTTTCATCAAAGCTAAAATGCTGTGTTTTTTTAAGAAAATGTAATTTTGTATCATTATCAATAAAAAAGCGACAGCTAACATTACGATAGTAATAAGTATAGCTTGGGGTTCAAAGCCAATAGAGATATGTGTGTTTAACTTCATTAATTTAGAAGCGATAACAAGTAAAAGTTTTGAACCAAAAATACCAATTAAAGTGCCTAAAATTCCTGTTACAATAAAAAATACTAGTTGTTCTATATTGAGCATTCTTAGAATATTTCCACGTGTTAAACCTATCAGTTGGTATAAGGCAAACTCTTTTGTACGCCTTTTAATAAATAAATGATTTGCATACATTAAGAAAACAACAATAATGATAAAAAGAATTGTGGCACCAATTGTGGCACCATTTTTAATAATAGTTGAAGAATCTGAGTTATTAATACTATGTGAATATTTTAAAGTTGAGAAACTAAAATAAAGTATAATGCTAATCAATAATGAAAATAGAAACATTCCATAATGCTTAATATTTTTTCTTAAATTTTTAAGGATAAGTTGGTTAAATGTCATGACTGACACCACCTAATGCGGTTTGAAGTTTCATAATTTCTTGGTAAAATGTTTGTTTTGAATCGTTACCCTGGTAGATTTCTGAGTGTATATCACCGTCTTTCAACATAATGACTCTCTCAGCGTAACTAGCGGCTGAAGGATCATGTGTCACCATCATAATGGTTGAATTAAATTGTTTATTCATATCTTCTAGACGGTGTAACAAATCTTGAGCACTTTTAGAATCTAATGCGCCAGTAGGTTCATCTGCGAAAATAATTGTTGGTTTATGGACGAATGCCCGGGCTGCCGCCGTACGTTGTTGCTGACCGCCAGAAATTTCACTTGGATATTTATTTCCCAGGTTATAAATACCTAATGCCTCAGCCACTTCTTTATAATTTTGTTCCATTTCATATTTATGGAATTTTTGTACTGAGAGTGGTAGCATAATATTTTCTTTTACTGTTAATGTGGGTAAAACGCTATAATCTTGAAAAATAAAACCGAGATGTTGTTTTCGAAAATTTGCCACTTCTTTGTGGCTCAGTTTATTAATTTCTTTACCTTCAACTTCTACAGTTCCTCCTGAAATAGTATCTATTGAACTTAACACATTGAGTAAAGTCGTTTTACCTGATCCAGAAGGACCCATGACAGCTACAAATTCCCCTTTTTCAACTGAAAAACTTATATTATTTAAAGCTCGATATTTTTGTTTGTGACCATATACTTTTGATAATTGATTTGCTGTTAAAATAGCCATCCTCTCACTCCTTTAGTTATCTATATTTAAATTGTAGGATGGTTGGGATATCCTTGCCTTTATCTAAACTTACATTTATAGACATGAAACTTACATGTTTGAAAGATACTTGTTTTATAATTTATCAAAATAAATATAAGTGAATGCTTTTGGTTTAATTTTCCGGATTATCCATGGCGCTTAATTTAAACTGAATTTTTAAAAATAAGGTTTTAGTTAATCATTAATAATAATTTAAAAATTGTTTGTTATAATTTATTATGAATTTATGAATGGAGAAAAGGAGTATTAATATGAAAAAAGTATTTATGATCATAAGTATACTTACCATAACTGTTACTTTAAGTGCATGTGGAGGTTCTGGAAAACAAAAAGAGCCATCTAAGGAAAGTCAAAAATCTGATAAATATGATTATGTTTATTATGAAATATTAAATGATGGAGATTCTGAAACGCCAAATGTTGAGATTAAATATAAAGATAAAAAAGGTAAATCACATATAGAAAAAGCTGATTTAGATCACGTGTATGAACATATACTAGGTGATGGTAATAAAAAACCATATATTGTAAAGGATGGGAAGAAAATTCATGTATATCGACCACCATATATGATTTATGGTGATGATGATGTTGAAGGCAAAGCCGTTTCGAAAGATGAAGTTACGAAGTAAAAGAAAGGTGACAAAATGAAACAGCTATTATTTAAAACAAGTTGCGTAATAATGGTACTTCTCACGTCTTCTTTAAGTATTGTCAGTACATATTCTCATGCAACAACGTCAGGAGGAACGAGTAGTTCCAGTTCGGCAAGTTCTAGTTCAAGTAGCAGTGCAGCTTCTGCATCTAGAGGTTCAACTTCTTCAAGTACAAGTATGAGTCGTTCTAGTGCAATAAATGCGTATCGCAATGCACAACAATCTAGTCAGCGTGCTGCCCAACAAGCAACAAAATCAAGTCGTGTAACAGCAACCAAAAATAAAGGACAACAGAGTGTATCAAGCCAAAAAGCACAATCTCGTTCTTTAATGCCGTCTCAAAGACCTTATGATTCAAGTGCACCATATTCATCTCAATATATTGCTACAACTTATTATAATAATTGGTTATTCTATTATATTTTTGCACATTCGTTTTTAAATCAACATGAAAAGAAAAACAGTGTAGATGCTCAGTTTAATATGTTGAAACAACAAATGAAGCCTCATGAGAAACTTTATACTGTTACTGTAAAGACTAAACAAGGAAAGCGTGTCGTTGTTGTACCTAAAAAACAATATGACAAAATTGAAAAAGGAAAACACATTAAAGTTAAAAATGGTGTTGTTCAGTAATCTTTTATGAGCCCATGTAAGCTCAGTGATAAATGACATAAAAACATATCAAGGGAGCCATAATAATGAAGAAAGAAATAATAGAATGGATTGTAGCCATAATCGTTGCAATTGTTATCGTCACACTTGTGCAAAAGTTTTTATTTGCTTCTTATACAGTCAAAGGAGCATCTATGCATCCAACATTTGAAAATCGAGAAAAAGTGATAGTAAGTCGTATAGCAAAAACGCTTGATCATATTGATACAGGAGATGTAGTGATTTTTCATGCTAACGCGAAGCAAGATTATATTAAGCGACTTATTGGTAAACCAGGTGATTCAGTAGAATATAAAAAAGATCAACTATATTTAAACGGTAAAAAAGTAGATGAGCCTTATTTAAGTGAAAATAAAAAACATAAAGTTGGAGAATATCTAACGGAAAACTTTAAGTCTAGAGATCTTAAGGGTACGAATGGCAATATGAAAATTCCTAGTGGTAAATACTTGGTTTTAGGTGATAATCGTCAAAACAGTATTGACAGTCGCATGGATGAAGTAGGTCTTTTAGATAAAAATCAAGTTGTTGGAAAAGTAGTTTTGAGATACTGGCCATTTAATCGGTGGGGCGGTAGTTTTAATCCTGGAACATTTCCTAACTAATTAAATAAAACCCCTTAGTGCATATTTTCAATGACATACGTACTAAGGGGTTTTTTAATGCTTATTCTACTTCAATATGCTTACCGACAGCTTCCCATTTTATAGATACTGTTATGATAATTCCGAGTAAAGGGACAATGGACAAGATTAACATAGTATTCGTTAGACCTACTGCAGCAAGAATGATTGGAAAGACAAAAGTACCTATGATACTACCAGTACGACTTACAGATTCTACAAAGCCAGTAGCTTGTGAACGTAAATGAGTCGGAAATGATAAGGCACCAATTGTTTTTCCTTGAGTACCAGGACCTCCTGAATGGCCAAATAAAAATAATCCAATAAGGAAAGTGTTAAGAAGCATTGGTAGATGATGATAAAAGAGTCCTACACATACCATTGAAAGTAATACAAGTGTGAAGCCTATCATTGTAAGCTTGCGTGTACCTAATTTATAAGTCAATTGAGCACCTAAATATGCGCCTAGAATACCTGCTATATTGACTATAGCAGTACCTAATAATACACCTATTTTATCCTTACTAATAAGATAAGTTGCAATAATAGGTATGTATAAACCGACACCATAGTACTGCATACCTTGTAATGTTGAAATCGCAGTCGCCAGGATAATTCTTTTTATATATCTCGGTTTAAATAAGTCTGTCCAAGAATTATGTGGCGAAGTCACATCAGAATTTAAATCATCTTCAAGCGTTCCCTCTAGGTGGATGTCTTTATGATAATATTTTCTTATAAATTCAGTTGCTTTTTCTAAAGAATAATGATTAATCACCCATGTCGGACTTTCGTGTAAATATTTAATTCGCAAGATGTACAAGACAAAAGCAATAAGTGCACCAAATCCAACTGCATATCTCCACAAATGTGCACCAGCCCCTAGCATAAAGAACGCAGTGACCACTAAAGCAGAAGTAACTATTGCAACATACCAAACGACTTGCCAATAGTTAACATTTCTTCCTTTGTGCTTTAAATTACTTATTTCCGCAATAAAAGTGAAAGCAACTGGACTATCCATTCCAATAGCAAACCCCATTATACAACGACATATTATTAGAATAATTACATTTGGTGCGAGTGCCGCACCAAGAGAGGTTACAGTGAGTGTTAGTAAGGCAATTGATAAAATACGCTTGCGTCCAAACTGATGTGCTAATGTACCACCAAGTAATGCACCAAATAATGCACCAATAGGTAAAGAGGTCATTACTATAGATAGCGTTGATGGTGATAAGTGAAACTGTTGAGTGAGTTGATCAGTCATTGTACCTAAAATAGTAATATCATATGCATCTAAAAATATAGTTCCTAATATTAAGAATAAAACCATCTTAGATGTCGATGTTTGCGCTTCATTGTCTATGAGTCTAAATAAGTCAGTTTTTGATTTAACGAAATCCATATTTTCATCCCTTATTTTCATTTTCTTTTCAATCGTAATCCAAGGTCATTAATTCAATATAAAATTAAGATTAAAAAATTATTAATGTTTTTAAAGATGAGAAGTGATTTGTGGATAACTAGATAGGTAAAAAATAGAAAAGTTGTTATAGCAACGTTTTAAGTTAGGGTGTAATTATCCACAGCAGCTGGATTATATGTGTATAATTTACAGAATTGTGTGACAATCATAGCTGTTTATTTGCTATCAACAGTTTTAAATGTTGGAGATATAGATTGTATGATAAATTACGTTTAATTTATTATTAAAGTTAAAGGTTGTATATTTTTTTATAATTTCAAATAATCTAATTAGAAAATTCTTTTGATTAAATATAATTTGTTGTATTATTTAATGAATGAAAAGCAATTAGATTTTTGTAATAGTTTAGAAAATATTTGGTGTTTGAGAAAGTTTTATTTTTAAAATGAATAAATATATAGAATATCCTCTCAATTGAAACAAATTTTATCACTCGAATTCCTCAAATTTCTTAGGATCTTCTTCAAGAGATTGACTAGATATCATTTTAAACGTATTAGATAATTTCAAAAATTTCTTAACTTAAAGATTTTCTACAGGAGAGTTGTGAAAGAAAAATCATTTAGCTCAATCGCTTTATCTTTGGGTTTGAAAAATTAGATAGAGTTTTTGTATAAAATTGACTATCACTATTTTGAGGTTTCTAGCACTTACAGCTAATAGTCTTCTCTATGATTCATATTTCCAAACAATCCTATAATTTAAGCTTTATTTATGAATACATTTGGTAAATATTAAAAATTTATAGTTAAGACTGTATCGAAATTTGATAAAGATTAATTTAAATATGTGGTGGTTCAATTTATTTTGCAAGATGTTTGTAAAAACCTTGTTTTAACTCTCTTACCAACGAAAATTCTATAGAAAATGTAAAGTTTTTAAGATATCTATAAAAATAAATTACATAATTTTATTATTAAATCATCATTCTTTTAAAGTTTTTATAGAAATAAATAATTATTTAATTTTTCATCTGTTTTGTACTGCTAATTTAGAATTAGTAGCAAAGATTATTAGTTTCTAACCTCCATTATAGAGCATTTTTACTCCTAAAAGTTAAATGCTTTTATACTTTTATAATAAAGCATCTTTAAATTTTATTTATAGAAATAAAAGCCGAAAAATGAAAGGAATTAAAAGTAATTATAAAAATAATTGGGGTAATTTATATTATTATATTAATTTATTTTTTAAAAAGTATTGTTTTGCTTTATTGGATAAATTATGCTTATAAAGTATTTACATAAAAATGTAAATGCAATTTACAAGTAAATATTCAAATTATTTCCTTGTAAAATATTTATTTTAACTGGAGGTATAGTATGAAAAAGAGAAGACAAGAACCAATTAACAAGAGAGTGGATTTTCTATCCAACAAGGTAAACAAGTACTCGATTAGGAAGTTCACAGTAGGTACAGCTTCAATACTCGTGGGTGCTACGTTAATGTTTGGTGCCGCAGACAATGAGGCTAAAGCGGCTGAAGACAATCAATTAGAATCAGCTTCAAAAGAAGAACAGAAAGGTAGTCGTGATTTTGAAGTCGTTCTCTGTCACCTCTTTATCGAAGAATTTCAGTGAACCATTATCTTTATGTCTATTTCCTACAAGTGTATTAATGAGGGTAGACTTACCTGAACCATTTTTCCCAATTAAACCCACTACCTCGCCAGGTTTAACAGAGAATGTGATGTCAGTAAGCTGGAATTCTGAATTCTTATATGATTTATTGAGTTGCTGAACTTCTAATAAGTTTTCCATAATTTACTCCTTTTCTTTAAATTAGTTTTAGGATTTCTGTTCTGATTTATAAAAATTACTGACTTTCAGTAAATATCCCAATGAATTATAGATAAATAAAATGATAAACAAAATTATGCCTAGTGATTGATTCATGCCTGTAGTTATTGAGAATATCCCCAGGGTCATAATTCCTATAAAAAGTAATACAATATTCTGCTGGTGCACTTTATACGAGGAAACGAGTGTGATGTATCGCTCTCCTTCGTCCATAATATTAAATGCTTTTTCAGTGTAACGTTTCTCTCCTAATTTAGGGTATCGAGCATCAAATTTTCTATAAAATATCCCAATCATTATGGATGAAATGATTGTAATAATGAAAGGAATCATTATTAGAGCGATGTGATTCTCAGATGCATTTCCTATGACGGGTATTAAAATTGCAATAAAAGCGACAATTAATTGCATTGTGTAAATAAATCTTACTTTCAATGATTTGATGTATGATTTATTTTCATATGTATCTGCTAAATCATCTGAAATATTTGCGTCAATTTTAGCTTTATAGTGAAGTGACGCATTTTGGACTATAAATAAATACACAGTAAGTATAATATTTATTAATGATGCTACGATGGTTGTATAAAGCACAACTTTAAAGTTAGCGAACTGTGCATAATTAAATAACTTCTCCCAGTTAATAGCTCCTATGATGTATCCGATGATGCCTCCAACTAATCCTCCTAATAAACATAGAAGTGCATACCTTTTTATTTTCAAAAGTCTTCCTCCTCCATAATAAAGATATCTTCAACAGGTTCACCAAAGATTCTTGCAATTTTTATTGCGGTTAATATAGATGGTGTAAAATCGTTGCGTTCTATTAAAGACACCGTTTGTCGTGATATTCCAGCTTTTTTAGCAAGCTCTGTTTGGTTATATCCATCACGGGCTCGTAATTCTTTAAGTCTATTGCGCAAATTGTATCACTTCCTTACATATAAACTATATAATATATTTGTCATTATGACAAGTATATTAGTCAAAATGACAAAAATAATAGACTTTTTAGGGATTGTATAAAATTGATTTTTAGTAATACAAGTTTTAATAAAATTTATTAGTTTTTAAAAAAGAAATACTTTTAACATATAAATAAGACCTCAACTATTAATTTTTTACTTAAATTTAAACAAATGTATTTTGTAAATGCCTTCATTTTGGTAATATATACCTATTGTTGCAAAATATAGGAGGTTAGGGTATTGAGCTTTTATCGTTTTATGAAGAATTTTGAAGGTGAAAAAAGTCATTTTGGAGATTTGTTTGAAGGTATGAAAGATATTAATTTTCCTGAAAACATTACGACTCCAAGGGAAATTATGGAAAAGTTCCAACATTGGTTACAAGAACCTAGTTTACACGATACGATACAAGATGCGATTAAGCAGTATCAAAATAAATAACTTTCATCTATATTAAAAGGTTGTTGAATAAATCAGGGTTTTAGTCAAAATCTTTTAATGTAATTTTTATAAATATACGTTGATAGGATTCATTTTCGGAAAAATAGTGCAAATAAATCAATGATTTCGTGTTTTGAATAAATAATCAAAATAATAGATGATATGTCTCAACTGTTTTTTAACAATGGCGATTGTTTTATACTTATTCATAAAAGTCTATGGGACATCAAGACGATTAAATATGGCTTCTTAATCTATTATCAATGATTTTGGTGATTCTAAAAAACACTTTACCAGTGAATTGATAGGAAAGGTAAGTTTAGATTACTTGCTTCTATTATGAAGCATGGGTGACAAATATAAAGGAAAGTAAGTACTGATTGCATAATAAAATTTAGAAATGTAAATCATCGTAGATATAATAGTAGATGTTAAGGAAATCTTATAAAGATGACTTGTGTTAAGTGGGACGGTTAGACTACCCCGTTTGTATAGACATGAGTATTTCTTTTATGGTTTCCTCTTTTTTTACAACAATGGATTAACTATATTTAGTGAAGTGAGAGTGATTATGAAATTAAAATTGATCATTGCTTAGAAAGAAAGTGATGCATTTGATGATGATAGATCATAATGGAATTTTTCTATGTAAATTTGGTAATATAATGTGGAATGTGTTTACTGCAATTAAAGTATGTAATACTCATTTAAATACAATGAAGGTAAGAGATAAACTCTTAAATAATAGATTTGAATATCCAAATATAATGACAATAAGAAAAGAAGGTTTGCTTCTTCCCTCATTTTTAGAAAAGTATAAGTTATATTAAGGAGATGAATATGACATGTCACGCATAGTATTAGCTGAAGCATATCGAACACCTATAGGCGTGTTTGGTGGTGTATTTAAGGATATACCTGCCTATGAACTAGGTGCAACAGTTATTCGTCAAATTTTAGAACATAGTCAAATAGATCCTAATGAAATCAATGAAGTTATTCTAGGAAACGTATTACAGGCAGGTCAAGGACAAAATCCTGCTCGTATTGCTGCGATTCATGGTGGTGTGCCAGAAGCGGTACCTTCTTTTACTGTAAATAAAGTTTGCGGTTCTGGATTAAAAGCGATTCAACTTGCCTATCAATCTATTGTAGCGGGAGATAATGAGATTGTTATCGCTGGAGGCATGGAAAGTATGTCTCAATCTCCAATGCTTCTTAAAAATAGTCGTTTCGGTTTTAAAATGGGAAATCAAACTTTAGAAGATAGTATGATAGCTGATGGTTTAACTGATAAGTTTAATGATTACCATATGGGTATCACAGCCGAAAATCTAGTTGAACAGTATCAGATTAGTCGTAAAGAACAAGATCAATTTGCATTCGATTCTCAACAAAAAGCATCACGTGCACAACAAGCTGGTGTATTTGATGCTGAAATTGTACCTGTAGAGGTACCACAACGTAAAGGCGACCCCCTAATTATTTCTCAAGATGAAGGCATTAGACCTCAAACGACAATTGATAAGTTAGCACAACTCCGTCCAGCATTTAAAAAAGATGGATCAGTAACTGCTGGTAATGCATCCGGTATCAATGACGGTGCTGCTGCTATGCTCGTTATGACGGAGGACAAAGCGAAAGCATTGGGCTTACAACCTATAGCTGTATTAGATAGTTTTGGTGCGAGTGGTGTGGCGCCTTCAATTATGGGTATTGGTCCAGTTGAAGCGATACATAAAGCTTTAAAACGTTCTAATAAAGTGATAAATGATGTTGATATTTTTGAATTAAACGAAGCTTTTGCAGCGCAATCAATTGCTGTAAACCGTGAGTTGCAATTACCGCAAGATAAAGTCAATGTTAATGGTGGTGCGATTGCACTAGGACATCCGATAGGGGCTTCGGGTGCGCGTACTTTAGTTTCATTATTACATCAATTAAGTGATGCTAAGCCAACAGGTGTGGCATCTTTATGTATCGGTGGCGGTCAAGGTATCGCTACGGTTGTATCTAAATATGAAGTTTAACATTTAGTGGAGCACGGTTTTTATATCATAAAAGTGTGTATTAAAAAAGCTATAAACGAAGTCGTTTTAAAAACTTCGTTTATAGCTTTTTACTTAGTTAGAAAGAGTTCATTGCTATTCAAATATTATGATGATGAACATTGATGGAATAATATCATAGCGGTTGTGCACCACTTGAACCACCACGTGGTTGAGAACGCTAGATGAAAGACATCAATTAAGGTTTTATTGCGAATGCACGAACTGGAAAGCCTGGTGCATCTTTTGGTTTTGGGCTGATTGCATAGATAATTGCACCTCTGGTAGGTAATTGATCTAAATTGGTAAGTAATTCGACTTGGAATGTGTCTTGACCTAAGATATATCTTTCGCCAACAATATCACCATTTTTAGCTGTATCAATTGAGGCATCAGTATCAAATGTTTCGTGACCTATGGATTTAACACCACGTTCTTCAATGAGAAATTTTAATGCATCAAGGCCCCAACCTGGAAGATGTTGATGGCCATCTACATCTTTATTTTCAAATTTTTCTATATCTGGCCAACGTTTTGACCAATCAGTACGTAATGCGACAAAAGTACCTGCTTCAATGCGACCGTGTTGTTGTTCCCAATCTTCTAAATGTTTACGTGATACGATAAAATCTGAATTTTGTGCAGCTTCTTTAGAATAATCTAAAACAATTAATGGTAAAACAAGTTCTTTTAAATCTAATTCTTCTAAATATCTTCTATTTTCAACGAAATGGATTGGAGCATCAATGTGTGTTCCATATTGAGTTACGATACTCCAACGTTGTACATAAAACCCATGATCTTTAACATTGAATAGCGTTGAGACTTCACCTTTTTCAAATTCGCTAAAACGAGGGATATTTGGGTCGAAAGTATGTGTTAAATCGACCCACTGAGCCTCTTTTAAAGTATTTAATTGATTCCAAAGTGGATACTGTGACATTTGCCTCACCTCTAGCTCGTATTATGCTGTTGTTGATTCAGATTCTTGACGTTTCTTTTTAACTGCATTGACTAACACTGTTAATGCATCTTTCACTTCATTTTCTTTACGTGTTTTTAGACCACAGTCTGGGTTAACCCAGAATAGAGAACGATCAATTTGTTGTAATGAACGATTAATTGCAGTAGTAATCTCTTCTTCGGTTGGAATACGTGGACTGTGAATATCGTAAACACCTAATCCAATTCCTAAATCATAATTAATATCTTCGAAATCTTGAATTAAGTCTCCGTGACTACGAGAAGTTTCAATAGAAATAACATCTGCATCTAAATCATGGATAGCATGAATGATTTGTCCAAATTGAGAATAGCACATATGTGTATGAATTTGTGTTTCATCATGCACAGATGATGTCGCTAATTTAAATGAATGTACAGCATCTTCTAAATATTGTTCGTGATATTCAGAGCGTAGAGGTAAGCCTTCACGCAACGCTGGTTCGTCAACTTGAATGACTTTGATACCTGCTTCTTCTAAAGCTAACACTTCTTCATCAATGGCTAAGGCAATTTGATCTTGAACAACCTTTCTAGGTACGTCTACGCGTTCAAATGACCAGTTTAAAATAGTAACTGGACCTGTAAGCATACCTTTTACTGGTTTGTCAGTTAAGCTTTGCGCGTATACTGTTTCTTTTACAGTAAGTGGGGCAGTCCACTTCACATCTCCATATATAACTGGTGGTTTAACTGCACGAGAACCGTAAGACTGTACCCAACCGAATTTTGTTACTAGGAAACCTTGAAGTTTTTCCCCAAAAAATTCAACCATGTCGTTACGCTCAAACTCACCGTGTACAAGTACGTCTAAACCAATATCTTCTTGGATTTTAATCCAACGAGCGATTTCATTTTGTAAAAATTCTTGATACTCAGCATCTGTAATGCGATTATTTTTCCAATCTGCTCTAAATTTACGGATTTCACGAGTTTGAGGGAATGAACCAATCGTAGTCGTAGGTAAATCTGGTAAATTTAGACGTTGGTTTTGTAATTGCTTGCGTTTAGCAAATGGTGATTTACGATGTGTCGGTACACTTTCAAAATCGTATTCAAGATTTTTAAATGATTGGCTTTGGAAGCGTTCATAACGTGCTTTGTAATGTTCATATTTTGACAGGTCATTATCATTGAATAAGCGACGCAATGCATCTAATTCGTCTAACTTTTCAGTAGCAAAACTTAATCCTTCTGCAATAGATTCATCAAGTGTTTCATCATCTAGTGATACTGGAACATGTAGAAGTGATGATGAAGGTTGAATGACTAACTGTTGTGTGTGTTGTTGTAATGTTTCGATTAATTGTTTTTTTGCTTCAATATCAGCCGCCCATACATTTCTGCCATCAATGATTCCTGCATAAAGTGCTTTACTTTGATCGAAATCACCATCTTCAATTTGTTTTAAGTTATAGCCGTTATCGTGTACCAAATCTAATCCTAAACCGCCCACTGGTAATGAACTTAAGAATTTTAAGTGAACACGTTCAAAGTAAGTTTGAATGACGAGATATTTTCCTAAACCTTCATTTGCGAAATAGTCGTATGCTTTTCTAGTAATGTCTTCATAACTTTCGCTGTCATCAGTCACTAGAATAGGCTCGTCAATTTGAATATACTCAGCACCTGCATCTACAAGTGACTGTAAAACTTCTTTATATAAAGGAAGTAATGTTTCAACTTTTTCCTCGAACGATTGATGACCACCTTTTGATAATTTTACAAATGTGATAGGACCAACAATTACAGGATGCGCATTTACATTAATTGATTGTGCATATTTAAAACGTTCTAATAACGTATTTTTTTCAACTTTAGGTTCTACGTTGTCCCATTCAGGTACAATGTAGTGATAGTTGGTGTTAAACCATTTAATAAGTGCACTTGCAACATGCTCTTTGTTACCACGAGCAATATCAAATAATAAATCATCATTGACTTCGCGTCCTTGGAAACGTTCAGGGATAATATTGAACAATAAAGACGTATCTAAAATATGATCATATAAAGAGAAATCCCCAACTGGAATGCTATCAAGATGATAATTTTTCTGAAGTAAAAGATTTTCTTTGTGTAAATCAGTCAGTGTTTGATCTAATTCTGCTTTGTCAATTTTATGTGCCCAATAATTTTCGATTGCTTTTTTCCATTCTCTTTTTCTACCTAATCTTGGGAATCCTAAGTTTGAAGTTTTAATTGTTGTCATAATATTGCCTCCTTGTTGGCAGTGATTGATTTAGAGTATGCTGCGAGTTCCAATGAATAATCTACCTTTTGGAAAGGTGTAATAATGTACAGACCGTTGAAGTATTCATGTACTGTATCAATGAGTTCTTTGGAAAGTCTTAAACTTAATTCTTTAGTCTTTTCTTTATCATCTTTAACAGCTTTGAATTGGTTAAGTACATCGTCTGACATTTTGATGCCAGGCACTTCATTATGTAAGAAAAGTGCGTTGTTATAACTTGCGATTGGCATGATACCTATGAAGAAAGGTGTATTTAAATGTTTTGTTTCTTCATATACTTGAATAATTTTTTCTTTACTATAAACGGGTTGAGTTATGAAATAACTCATGCCACTTGCTACTTTCTTTTCAAGTCGTTTAATGGCTCCATCTAATTTTCGTACGTTAGGATCAAACGCACCAGCGATGTTAAAGTTAGTATGTTTTTTCAGCGCATCGCCGTCAGTGTTAATACCTTTGTTAAATCTTAGTGCAAGTTCTGTAAGGCCTTTTGAGTTCACGTCATAGACATTTGTAGCTCCAGGCAAATGGCCTACTTTAGAAGGATCTCCGGTAATAGCTAGTATTTCATTGACACCAATGAGTGATAAACCTAGGAGATGAGACTGTAATCCTATTAAATTACGGTCACGACATGTTACATGTACAAGAGGCTCAATATCGTAGCGTTGTTTAATTAAACTTGCCGCTGCGATGTTACTCACTCTTACGGTAGCTAATGAATTATCCGCCAATGTAACAGCATCTATGCCAGCTTCATCTAATTTTCCTACATTATCGAAAAATGTATCAGTATCCAAATGTTTAGGTGTATCAAGTTCTACGATGACTGTTGGGCCATTTTTAACTTTAGAAGTAAGGTTTTGTTTAAGAACTCGCGTTTGCTTTTGAGATGAAGCTTTATTAATAGGGATTACCTTTTTATCTTTAACGGGTTTTAAATGTTTAACTGCTGATTTAATATAGCGAATATGTTCAGGTGTTGTACCACAACAACCACCTATCAATCTGACTCCCTCATTAATTAATTCTTGAGCTATATCTCCGAAATATTGAGCATTATCACTATATTTGAATTCACTATTCTCGATATCTAATAAACTAGCGTTTGGATAACACGATAAATACGCATGTTTAGGAAGTTCTATATGTGAAAATGATCGTTGCATATGGTGTGGGCCATGGTGACAATTTAATCCAACTACATTGGCGCCACATTCAACTACGTATTTCAATGCCGCATTAATTTCAGTGCCATCAACTAAGTAATTCGTATTTGAAGCGGTGAGTTGAGCGATGATTGGAATATCGTATTTTTGTCGTGTAGCAGTGACGATGCGAGTTAATTCATCTAAATCGTAATAAGTTTCAAATAGAAGGGCATCTACACCTTCATCAATTAATGTATCGATTTGAAGTTCTGTATGATATTGAATTGTTGAAAGACTGATATCCTCTTGCCGGACGCCTCTGAATCCACCTACCGTTCCAAGTATAATTGTGTCCTCATTTGCTGCATGTTTAGCAATTTGAACTGCAGCTTGGTGAATTTCTTTAACTTTATGTTCAAGACCAAAGGACTTTAATTTTTCAAAGTTAGCACCATACGTATTCGTTTGAATGACGTCTGCACCAGCTTCGATATAAGAACGATGAATCCGCTCGACCTTATCTGGATGAGTAAGATTGTAGGATTCCGGACAAGTATCAAGACCTTCCGAGTAGAATATTGTTCCAATAGCGCCATCAGCTACTAAAACGTTGCTCTTTAATTGGTTCAGTAAATGACTCATTGAAAGCCTCCTTTAAAGCGTAGTTAAAATCTGCGATGAGTTCTTCTGGATTCTCAAGACCTACACTTAAACGGAATAACCCGAAAGTGATGCCACGTTCACGTCTCACATCTTCTGGCACTGCTGCATGAGACATTGTTGCGGGATGTGATAGGATAGTTTCTACACCACCGAGACTCACTGATACAAGTGGTAAAGTAAGAGAATCGACGAACTTTTGTGCTTTAGATTCATCTTTAAGTCGGAAACCTATCACTGCACCTCCAGTTGAAGCTTGCTTGAGATGTGTAGGATTATTTCCTGGGTAATACACCTCAGAAATCTCCTCTCTTTGACTCAAAAATTGAACAAGACGTTCAGCATTATGAACAGATTGTTTAAAACGAACTGGTAATGTTTTAAGATGTTTTGCAAGTGCCCAACTATCATATGCAGAAAGGGCTGTGCCCGTGCCGTTCTGTAATAAGTACAATGCATTTGCAACCTCTCTATTATTAGTAATTGCTGCACCTGCAATTAAATCGCTATGTCCACCTAGAAATTTAGTTGCACTATGAATAACTATGTCAGCGCCTAGTGCTAAAGGTGATTGACCCAAAGGTGTCATAAACGTATTATCAACAGCTAATAGTATCTTATGTTCCTTTGCTAGCGTTGCTACAGCATGAATATCTGTAATTTTGAAAAGTGGATTTGAAGGCGTCTCTACATAGATGAGTTTTGTGTTTGATTGAATAGCTTCAGTGATATGATCTATATGTGTAGCGTTAACTGTAGTAAATTCAATATTGAATCGATTGAGTATTTGTTCAGTTAATCTAAATGTGCCCCCGTAAACATCATCAGGTAAAATAACATGATCCCCTGCGTTTAATGTGAGTAAAACGGCTGAAATTGCAGCAATGCCTGAAGCATAAGCAAATGCATATTTACCACCTTCTAAACGTGCAAGTTTCTCTTCAAGTAAAGTTCGGTTAGGGTTACCACTTCGTGCATAATCATATTGAGTCTCACCGCCTAACACTTTTTGATGGAATGTAGATGAATCGTAAAGTGGCGGGTTAGCTGAGTCGTAGTCTTTACCTCTACGCACATCGAATATTACTTCTGTTTCTTTAGATAAACTCATGAAATCACTCCTACTTTAGAATTCTCTAATGCTTGAATTATGTCAGCTTCTATATCGTTATAGTCTTCTATACCTACGGACAATCTGATGAGATATTCATCAATTCCACGTTTGTCTTTTTCCTCATCTGGCATATCAACGTGTGTTTGTGTATAAGGGAAGGTGATAAATGTTTCTGTACCACCTAAGCTTTCTGCAAATATACAAATTTCTAAATTTTCTAAAAATTTAGCGACGCTATATGCTTGGTTCAGTCTTAAACTAAGCATGCCTGTTCGTCCACTATATAAAACTTCATCAATTGAATCTGACTGGCGACATCGTTGTGCAAGTTTTTGAGCATTTTCTTGGGAACGCTCTATGCGAAGATGTAATGTCTTTAGACCTCTTTGTAAAAGATAACTATCAAGAGGTGATAGAGTTGCTCCAATCATATTATGGAATTGATTCAATTGTTCAGCTAATTGAGCATCCTTAACAGTTACAACTCCAGCTAACACATCGTTATGTCCGCCAATATATTTTGTTGCTGAATGCAGAACGATATCTGCACCTTCTTCGAGTGGTGTCGAAAGATAAGGTGTTAAAAAAGTGTTGTCGATAATTGTTAATAGTTGATGTTTTTTGCTAAGGATATAATATGTTTCTACATCAATTTCAATCATTTGTGGATTTGAGATTGGTTCAATAAATAATGCTCTAGTTTGTGGAGTGATGTTTTTTTCCACTTCTTCATAATTTAAAAAGTCTACATATTTAAACTTCAAACCATATTGTTTTTCGTAAAAATCGAATAACCGAAATGTTCCACCATATAGGTCAAATGCAACGAGAATTTCATCACCTGGTTTGAATATATTACATATTAACTGAATCGCCGCCATACCACTGGAAGTAGCAAATGAAGCAATGCCTTTTTCAAGTTGTGCAAAAGCTTCTTCAAAGGCTGTTCTTGTTGGATTTTTAGTTCGTGTATAATCATAGCCTGTTGATTCACCTAGGTGAGGATGCTGATATGCAGTAGATAAATATATTGGATTGGCAATTGCGCCAGTGTGATCTTGTGTTAAAGCAATTTGAGCTAAATCTGTATCCTTCATAGCTAGCTCCTCCTATTCAGTAAAAATAAAAAAGCTTCCGTCCTTTAGACCCGAATGATTCGGATGTAAAGGACGAAAGCTTAAACTTCGCGGTACCACCTTTGTTTGCTACTTTATTGCTAAAGTAACCTCAATCAGTACGCCATAGTGTTAAAACAGTATACTGAAAATAGCTGATACACAATCTTTTTATCGTAACATCATTAAATAAAACAAAAACTCATTTAATCCATATGTGAATAAATGAGTATTAACGATAAATTGTGACGTATAAAATTTCCAGTACGCCATTTAACATCAATGTTAATACTGTATCGCTATAACGGGCGAACCCGTTGATACCTCATATTGGCATCAACACTCCAAGGCCATTTTCAAACTTTCTTTCAATGCCTTCTCTCAGCGTGTGAAGACTCTCTGTATAAGCAGTGTAAGTTTTACTTTCCTTTTTACAGTGTGTAAAATGCTTTTAAAATTGTTAATACATAGATTACATAGTTTGAATTTATTTGTCAATGATTTTTCTGAAAATTTTGATTTAACAATTAATTTATTATCAGAAATACATCTGAAAATATGTGACGTAATAAGCTTCATATTAAGCCATTAGTATTAATTTGAAAGGCTTGTATTATTGGATTGAACTTTTTTAAAATAAGTAATGAATCAATGAGGATTGATTATTCATTAGAGATACTTAAATTAAGATAGAAAGATGTGGAAAAGAGATGGTATATACAGATGATCAGAGGTTGAAAATGAATAATGATGATAGTGTGCAATTTATTGCACTAGAATTAATTAGACCTAATCCTTATCAGCCACGTAAGACGTTTGAAGAAGAACGACTCAATGATTTAGCTTCATCAATTCAACAACATGGTATATTACAGCCTATTGTATTACGTCAAACTGTTCAAGGTTACTATATTGTTGTGGGTGAGCGACGATTTAGAGCATCTAAGTTGGCGGGATTAACAGAAGTGCCAGCTATTATTAAAGAACTATCTGATGAAGATATGATGGAATTGGCAATTATTGAAAATTTACAGAGAGAAGATTTAAATGCCATTGAAGAAGCAGAAAGTTATAAAAAAATGATGACAGATTTGAATATTACACAACAAGAGGTTGCGAGACGATTAGGTAAGTCACGTCCTTATATTGCCAATATGCTTAGGTTATTACAGTTACCTAAAAATGTTGCTCAAATGGTTCAACACGGGGCGTTATCTAGTGCTCATGGGCGTACGTTATTAACTTTGAAAGACGCCAGTAAAATAAAAAAGACGGCAAAACAAGCCGCTCAGGAGTCTTGGAGTGTAAGGTATTTAGAGGAGTACGTCAATGGTTTAGTCAGTAAAGACATCTCAAGGAAAGTTGACAAAGAGACTAAGGAAAGTAAACCTAAAATGATTCAACAGCAGGAAAGATTTTTAAAAAAGCAATATGGTGCGAAAGTAGATATTTCGACATCTAAAAATGTCGGGAAAATCACGTTTGAATTTAAATCTGAAGCAGAATTCAAACGCTTGATTCGTCAACTTAATAAAGATTATAAGGAATATTAAAAAGTTAGCCTTTATAAATAGAAATAGGAAGCATATACATAGTTTTATAAATATACCTCAAAAGGATAGTATTTTAAAACCATAGACGTATTATCTAAATGAATAAATTAAGTTATAATAAATGAATTATGAAAAAAATGAAAGGGAGGGCATATTTTATATGAATCAACTTAAACATATTTTATCTTCATTGTTCGAACCTTTAACAAAGGTTGAAACATATGAAAATTTAATTACTAAAGTAATAATGATTTTAATTTATATCCTTGTAGCGATTGTTGTTATAGCAATTTTGAATAAGATTATTGAGCAAGCATTTAAAATTCAAAATAAAAGCAAAAAAGGAAATAAAAAACGTTCAAAAACACTGATTTCTCTTGTACAAAACATAGTAAAATATATCGTATGGTTTGTTGTTATCACAACAATTTTAAGTAAGTTTGGTATTAGCGTCGAAGGTATCATCGCTAGTGCTGGAGTTGTAGGTATTGCAGTTGGTTTCGGTGCGCAAACGATAGTAAAAGATATTATTACAGGTTTCTTTATTATCTTTGAAAATCAATTTGATGTGGGTGACTATGTTAAAATCAATAGTTCAGGAACTACGGTAGCAGAAGGTACTGTGAAATCTATTGGTTTAAGATCAACGCGAATTAATACAATTTCGGGAGAACTGACTATTTTACCTAATGGTAGCATGGGGGAAATTACGAACTTTTCAATTACAAATGGGACTGCTATTGTAGAACTACCAGTATCAGTTGATGAAAATATAGATCAAGTTGAAAAGAAACTCAATCGTTTATTTGTTTCTTTACGTAGTAAATATTACTTATTTGTCAGCGATCCAGTTGTTGATGGTATTGATGCGATAGAATCTAATAAGGTTACTATACGAATTTCAGCAGAAACAATTCCTGGTGAAGGATTTTCAGGCGCTCGTATTATTCGTAAGGAAGCTCAAAAAATGTTTAGACAAGAAGGTATTCGCATGCCACAACCAGTCATTTCAAATTATAATGAAGGAAAAAGCTAATCATCATTGGAGGTCATTTCATGACGTCAAAGTATGGAATAAATGATATAGTAGAAATGAAAAAACCACATGCATGTGGAACGAATCGTTTTAAGATCATTAGAATGGGCGCTGATATTCGTATTAAATGTGAACATTGTCAGCGCAGTGTCATGATTCCACGGCAAGTGTTTAATAAGAAAATGAAAAAAGTTCTTGAATCTCATCAAGACAAAGAAAGTTAGGAGAATGAATAATGGCTTTAACAGCAGGTATCGTAGGTTTGCCTAACGTAGGTAAGTCTACCCTATTTAATGCAATTACTAAAGCTGGCGCATTAGCAGCAAACTATCCCTTCGCAACGATTGATCCCAATGTTGGTATCGTTGAAGTGCCAGATTCACGTTTAATAAAATTAGAAGAAATGGTTCAACCTAAAAAAACAATTCCTACAACTTTTGAGTTTACTGATATTGCAGGTATTGTTAAAGGTGCATCTAAGGGCGAAGGTTTAGGAAATAAATTCCTTTCACATATTCGTGAAGTAGATGCTATATGTCAGGTGGTTCGTGCGTTTGACGATGAGAATGTAACACATGTATCAGGGCGTGTTAATCCGCTTGATGACATAGAAGTCATTAATATGGAACTTGTTTTAGCAGATTTAGAATCTGTTGAAAAACGTTTACCGAAAATAGAGAAGATGGCTCGTCAAAAAGATAAAACAGCTGAGATGGAATTACGTATATTAACACAAATTAAAGAAGCGTTAGAAGACGGTAAACCAGTACGCAGTATTGATTTCAATGAGGATGATCAAAAGTGGGTTAATCAAGCTCAGTTATTAACATCTAAGAAAATGTTATACATTGCTAATGTTGGTGAAGATGAAATTGGAGATAAAGATAATGATAAAGTGAAAGCAATTCGTGAATATGCAGCAAACGAAGATTCAGAAGTTATCGTTATTAGTGCAAAAATCGAGGAAGAAATCGCTACATTAGATGATGAAGATAAAGAAATGTTCTTAGAAGATTTAGGCATCGAAGAACCAGGTTTAGACAGACTCATTAGAACAACATATGATTTGTTAGGTTTATCTACTTACTTTACTGCCGGTGTGCAAGAAGTGCGCGCTTGGACATTTAAACAAGGAATGACCGCACCACAATGTGCTGGAATTATTCACACTGATTTTGAACGTGGTTTTATTCGTGCAGAGGTAACAAGCTATGAAGATTATGTACAACATGGTGGCGAAAATGGTGCTAAAGAAGCGGGAAGACAACGTTTAGAAGGTAAAGATTACATCATGCAAGATGGGGATATTGTTCATTTCCGTTTTAATGTTTAACTTAAAGCATGTATTTATATTAATGAGGCACTCTAAAATTAGAAGCAAATTCTAGTTTTAGGGTGTTTTTTTGATAATAAAATTGAAAATTAGGAGATAAATTAGTCAGCATACTACAATGATAATTACTAATGATGCAATCATTTGTAGTTAGGAAATAGAATTATTTATTAATAGAGCAATGAAGCTTTCCATCAAACTTTCATTGCTCTTATGTAAGGATTCCAAATTCTTAAAAAAATGGAATGATTTTGCTTGCTTTAATGATGTCTTGTGTACTAAAAAATTGTTTGCCTTCACCAGTGTATGCGGGTTCGAGAACTAAATTTGCTTTAGCGCAGTATAGCCATTCTGGGTGAATGCCACTATTTAAGATATCTTGAAACTCTTGGAAATCTTTATTCCAATCTAAATTTAATCTCATGAAAAACACCTCATATGTATTTTAGAACAAACGTTCGTTAAAGTGAAGTGTTTTTGTTCGTATGTGTTCGTATTTATGAAGTGAACCAAGACGAATTCACATTTTCGTCAATATAATTTGCATCGACATTTTGATTTAATTCAGGAGAGTAGTAACTATCTGTATATTGCCATAGCACTTTCTCTCGTTTTGGTTCCTCAGCTTGATATGCTGCTAACCAGTAGCCATCATATGAACTGACAGCATTTGATGCATGATTTAACATGAAATTTTCATATGAATAAAAAAGGATCTTCTTGTTTCCAGCAAGCTTTCTCATTTCGTTTGCCCATGCTTGTGTCGCTGTTTCATCATCTCCGGATTTAACGGTTTGTTCTTCATAATCATTAATGTAAAAGGCGGCTTTGGGAGCACGTTGAGATAAAGTTTTAGCTTCATAACGTGCATCTTTTGGACTTTCGTACATGCTATAAGAGTACACGCCGTATTTCATTTTATTTTGTTCTAATAATTCTGCATTTTTTTCAAAAGTCTTATCAACGTATTCTGAACCGTACTGTGCTCTTAAAATAATAAAATCATAATTTTTCTTTAGTTGTTTTATTTGTTCATTAGTTAAAAGTCCTTGCCATTCAGAAATATCTAAGACTCTTTCACCATTATTTGTTTCAGTAATATTAGATTCAGCAGAGAAAGTAGAACGATTTTGTGTTTTATGAGTTTGCTTTTTAGGATGGTCTTTTAAGTATTGTTGATAGCCATACCCCATTGTACCTTTTTCGCTTACAGAAGATGAAGACGCTTGTGCTTGAGTATCTATAAAATTAAGGCTAGTAGCGAAAATTGAAAGTGAAATGATTGAGTAAGAAAATTTCTTTAACATAAACGACTCCTTTATAATGAATTTAATATTAAGTGCAATTATATGAAATATAATTTTGATGTTATTATAACTAAAATGAAGTATCAACTATCTATTAAGTAACATTAATATAATTTGAATATAAAGTAATGTATAACATAAATAGGATGATTGCGTTTGAACAACGAGGGCAGTCTCAGAGGAGTCTTAAACCAATAATATGTATTGATATTTTCAAAAATAAATAATGCTCATCAATATTTAAGGGTAAGATTCATCTGAAATTGATTGTAAAAAGTAAAGCTCTATGCTATAATTCTTTTCTGTGAGTAATGAAAATTATTCCTTGCTTATCACATTAAATATTGATAAGCCGTATAGACCACAAGGAGGTGCAAATAAACTATGAGAACATATGAAATTATGTATATCGTACGTCCTAACATTGAAGAGGATGCTAAAAAAGCGTTAGTTGAACGTTTCAATGGTATCTTAGCTTCAGAAGGATCAGAAGTTTTAGAAGAAAAAGACTGGGGTAAACGTCGCCTAGCTTATGAAATCAATGATTTCAAAGAAGGTTTCTATAACATCGTACGTATTAAAACTGATAACAATAAATCAACTGACGAATTCCAACGTTTAGCTAAGATTAATGATGATATCATTCGTTACATCGTTATTCGTGAAGACCAAGATAAGTAATAATTTAGATGGGGGCGTTTAAATGTTAAATCGAGTTGTATTAGTAGGTCGTCTAACGAAAGATCCAGAATACAGAACCACACCCTCAGGCGTAAGTGTAGCGACATTTACTCTAGCAGTTAATCGTACTTTCACGAATGCTCAAGGGGAACGAGAAGCTGACTTTATTAACTGTGTAGTCTTCCGTAGACAAGCAGAAAATGTAAATAACTACTTGTCTAAAGGTAGTTTAGCTGGCGTTGATGGTCGCATACAATCACGTAGTTATGAAAATCAAGAAGGTCGTCGTATTTTTGTTACTGAAGTCGTATGTGATAGTGTTCAGTTCCTTGAACCTAAAAATGCACAACATGGTGGCCAACGTTCACAGAACAATAATTTCCAAGACTACGGTCAAGGATTTGGTGGTCAGCAATCAGGACAAAATACATCTTACAACAACAATAATTCATCAAACTCAAATCAGTCGGATAATCCGTTTGCAAATGCTAATGGACCGATTGATATCAGTGATGATGATTTACCATTCTAATAATGAACGAATAAAATAAAATGAGTCAAAGGAGGCAGTTAACCATGGCAGGTGGACCAAGAAGAGGCGGACGTCGTCGTAAAAAAGTATGCTATTTCACAGCAAATGGTATTACACACATCGACTATAAAGACACTGAATTATTAAAACGTTTTATCTCAGAACGTGGTAAAATTTTACCACGTCGTGTAACAGGCACTTCAGCGAAATATCAACGTATGTTGACTACAGCTATCAAACGTGCTCGTCATATGGCTTTATTACCATATGTTAAAGAAGAACAATAATATATTATTTATTGTAAAACCCCGTAAGTATAGGCTTACGGGGTTGTTTTTGTGTTTTTGAATATTTAAAAAGGTCAGAAAAAGCAGTGAATTTGAAAGGTAGATTTTTAGATACATATCTTTCGACGATATTTCAGTGATGCTATGATATCGAATTTCCAAATAAGTTAAGATTATGCGTTGTAAAGTGGTTTAAAACGGAACATCTTAGTTTATAATATTTACCTTCCTAAAACTACGTCATCAATTTATTTTTTAAAGCATTTGATACTGTGCGTTGAAAAAATGGTTAGGTGCATAACATCTTTAAATATTGATTGATGATAATAGTTTACCATTCCCAAATTTGAAGAGGTTTGTTATGCGTGCCATTTTTCTTGTTAAGTTGAGTAGTTAATTCTTCAATCTCTATATGTCTTTTAGTTCTTAAGTTATATAAAATATGTAAATTTATGTGCCACATCTTCTATTCATGATGAAAGTATCTACGTTGACATCAAGATGTCATTTTATCAATTAGTATACCTATGGGGTTATACTTTGAAGTTGTAGCACCATCATTAACATTTAATGTTTGTAATTTTGTTTTTTATTAGAAAGCATGTTTAGAATAGCTGATAATATAGTACAGATGATTGTAACTATGATTAGTGTCGTTACTACATAGACTTGACTACTTTGAATATTAAAACCTATTTCAAAATGACCTTGTAAGTGTCCTTTTATAAAAAAGTTAAGTGTAATGATAGTGAGAATTGCTAAAAATGAAAGGAAACCTATAACTTGTATAATTTGGTTAATACGTTGAAATTTATTTTTATGTTGCATGTAAAATACCTACTTTAAATATTTTTATAAATAGTTCATTTTAGTCATCTTTAATAGCTTAACATAATAGGATTGAGGTTGATAATAATAAATATTGAAAAAATAAAAACAAAATAGCTTGTATCAGTAAAATAAAAATTCCTACAAAACGTTTAATCATTTTTGACATGGGGTATCTCATACTAGTGAATAAAATATATAAGTAAAGGAGACAATCAATTATGTTTGGATTAATAGGTATGATTATTGTCGGCGGTATCATTGGATGGATCGCAGGTTTAATTTTAGGTAAAGACGTACCAGGAGGTATTCTAGGAAATATTATTGCTGGTATTGTAGGATCATGGGTTGGTACTATGATTTTAGGTGAATGGGGACCACAATTAGGTAAAATTCACATCTTTCCAGCATTATTAGGTTCAATTATTTTAATCTTTATTATTTCATTAATTTTAAAAGCACTAAGAAAAAAATAATAAGTATAGATTAAGTTTAATTTAGGTAGAAAATGTGTTGCTTGATTATTTGAAAGTAATCAATTAACACAATTAAAGCATGTGTGTTTATCTATACGCACGTAACTCAATGATAGATGTTGATGATGTCTAATCGTTTGAGTTACATTAATTATAGTTATCAAAGCATCCAAACCAATAAAAATGGTGTGGGTGCTTTTTTCATGTTATAAAACATAAAAAAGGATGGCGCTGGGTTACGCCATCCAGGAGTATTATGTTCATGAATATAAAAGACTTTGTAGTTACTAAATAACTACAATTTAATATTATCAGATTGCTATTTATCTGACAACATTAAAGGTTTTGATTTTTAAAATTTCCAACAAAATTGAGAAAATTATTACTTTGATTTAAAGGCATCTGTTCGGTTTCATTCGCCATTGGTGATATGTAATAATGAATTGTAAAACGACATCGAGGAGGTTTCTTATGGACGGTTTAATTACATTTATCATTATCACATTATTGATTATTATAGTACCTGGGCCAGATTTCATTATTGTAATGAAAAACACTATTAATTCAAGTAAAATGAATGGTTTTATGGCTGCATTTGGTATTACTACGGGGCATATTTTATACTCTTCATTAGCTATTTTTGGAATTATATACATACTTACGAGTTTACACTTTGTTTTTTTAACAATAAAAATATTGGGTGCTTGTTATCTTATTTATCTCGGAATCAAAAGTATTTTGAGTGCGCACAGTTCTGTTGATTTTAGTAAACAAGCTTTAGCTGATGTCAGAAATGTGAGTTATATCACTTCTTTTAGACAAGGTTTTTTAAGTACAAGTCTTAACCCTAAGGCTTTATTATTTTATGTTAGTATATTCCCGCAGTTCCTTTCTAACGGTAATATACATATGAAATCTGAAGTTGCGTTATTTGCTTTTTCAGTTGTTGTAGTTATATGCTTATGGTTTTTATTTTGTGTATTCATCTTTCAATATATTAAATTATTATTCAGCAGACCGAGATTCAAGGCTATATTTGATTATATTGTAGGGTTTGTTTTAATTGGCTTATCTATTAATTTATTATTAAGTAAAAGTAGCTAAGTCAGAAATGAGGAGACAGAATGGAAATTTATTTAGTGAGGCATGGTGAGTCACAGTCCAATTATGATAATAAACACGGGTATCTATATTTTTGTGGACAGTTAGACGTCCCTTTGACGGAAAGGGGTATAAAAAGCGCTAAAGAACTATCTGTTTATTTTAAAAATAAATACATTGACAATGTATATGTATCAGATTTAAAAAGAACAAGGCAAACGTATGAGGAGCTATTTCCTTATGATATTCCAACAATATATACAAAGACGTTAAGAGAGCGTTCGTTAGGTGTTTTTGAAGGTAAAAATAAAGAAGAAGTTTGTAAAGACAAACGGTTCGAAAAATATTTCCGTGATCCTAATTATAAATACTTTAGACATAGCTTTTCGCAAAAAGCACCACAAGGAGAAAGTTATCAAGATGTCTATGATAGAGTGGTTACTTTCATTGAAAATGAGCTTAATCAACAGCAGAGACGTGTAGTGATAGTTGCGCACCAAGTTGTAATTAGATGTTTTTTCGTCTATTTTAAAATGATAACTAAGGAAGAAGCCTTAACGACGGAAATTCATAATTGCTATCCATATTTAATTAAAGAAGAAATGAAGTTTTGAATACATATATAATCATTTGAGTTGTAAAATTGTAATTGCTGGCTAAATTGATATTAATTCTCTATCAAAAGGTATGATTGATGTCTATAAACAACCGTAGCAATATTGTTATATATAATATAGGATTGTGAGTGAAGCCTGGGGCATAGATTATCGATGTCCCAGGCTTTCATAACATACAATCAGTCAAATGATAGAATTAAAAATATACACACATATCAAACCATTTTTTACAAGAGGATGGGGCCCCAACAAAGAGAATTTCACTGTAAATTCTACCTTTCTTGCCCCTTTATTTGATTAATTTATTTTATCTGAAGTAGATGGGTGCACTGAAAGTGTGACAATAGAACTAACAAGTAATGCAAGTATCGTTAAGGAAGCCATAAGCATAATGACAATTTGTCCCATAATTAAGCTAATGATTACTAAAAACCCCCACATCATCAGTGCACTTATTTGTAATATCGCCGATATGATTCTACATGCAAGATGATTAAATATACCTAATATGAGTGCTGGTAAAGCCATTATAACTATTGTCGTAATGGCTATGAGTACTGTATAAGGTTCGTTATAGTTGATTGTGTGTGGGCCTGTTGGATATTTTGCTAAAACAAGTACTAAGCCGATGGTGGATAGTATTGCTAAGATAATAAATGTTAAACGTATCTTCATAATGATTTTCCTCATTTCTTTTTATTTAGAAAAAATATATATGCTATATTAATTTTATTGTGTAATAAATATATTGAATTGTCAAAATAGCGAAGGCATGTTTCAAAAAGATGGGGTGATGAAATTAACTCGAATATCAAAAACAAGCCCAAAAAAGATGTTAGTACAACATCTTTTTTGGGCAAGTAAAATAATGTGATATAGAAAAAACATTTTGTTTTATTTATTAAATACTTCTGTGTCTATTCCTTTTTTCTTAAGGAAAGTAGTAATTTTATCTTGTTGTTTTTTATTTACATCACCTGAATATTTTGTGGCTACATCAACAACGTTAATTGAATTTTGTGGTTGGTAGTTTAATTTCTCAATGTCTTCATCTACATTTGAAATGGTACTATTTAAAGCGTGAAAATAATTAATTATGCGATCTGTTGGATCTTTATATTCTTCAGGGATGTGATTGTTTTTTATAAATTTTTTGAAATGTAAATCGTTCTTAACTGCTAAATTGGATAACTTGCTAAGACGATCAGCTTGTGATTCTGTGATTTTAGGATTACTATCACTTTGTTTATCTAATTTATGTTGCATGACATACTTATTATCAAGTACATCGCTATTCGCTTGTAAATATTTTTCTAAAGCTTGCTTCATCTCTTTTTCGCTAATTTTTTGTCCCTTTTTGTTTGAAGAAAAGATATCTTTTTCCTTTAAAGTTTTAGCGTTTTTAGGTGCATGAGCGTTGCTGTGATGCTCTTGATTATTGTTATCGTTCGTATTTGAGCATGCTGCAAGTGTTAAAGACAACGCTAGTATCAAGTATGTAATGACTCTCTTTTTCATAGAATTGAGTAACTCCTTTTACGTCTCTATCATTAAACAGTGTTTTAAATTTATACATCTATTAGAGTATCATTTATCGAAAAATATTTGAATATTTTAGAACTACATTTACTGTTAGATATGACTAAGATATGACTAAATTATGGCGGATTATATGAATGATATACCTGTTTCAATAGGCTTTTTTATAATAAAAAACAGAGCTCCAACATGGGAACTCTGTGAAGTTAAAATATTTATGATAAATAACGTTTTAAAAATTAATTTCTAATTATATAATCGAATGCATTAAGTGCGGCATTAGCACCAGCACCCATAGAAATAATAATTTGCTTATTTTTTTGATCGGTAACGTCACCAGCTGCAAAGATACCAGGAACGTTTGTTGCGTTATCGCGATTAATCATAACCTCGCCACGTTCATTTAATTCGACAGCATTTTGCAACCAAGATGTATTAGGAACTAATCCAATCTGTACAAATATTCCATCTAAATTAACTACTTGTGACTCTCCGGTAGTCATATCTTCATAGCTAATACCTGTAACGTAATCGTCACCAATTACTTCTGTTGTTTTAGCACTCGTTTTAATATCAACATTAGGTAGTGAGCGTAAACGTTCTTGTAATACGCTATCAGCTTTTAATTCAGAAGCGTATTCAAATAATGTTACGTGTTTAACGATGCCGGCTAAATCAATAGCTGCTTCTACACCAGAGTTACCACCACCGATGACAGCAACATCTTTATTTTCAAATAAAGGTCCGTCACAGTGAGGGCAGAAAGCCACGCCTTTATTGATTAGACGGTCTTCGCCTGGGATGTTTAGTTTACGCCAACTTGCACCTGTGGAAATGATGACAGTTTTACTTTCTAAAACAGCATCATTTTCTAAAGTTACGCGAATAGCTGAATCTGTTTTTTCGATATTTGTAGCACGAATACCAGTCATTGTATCAATATCATATTGTGCAATATGTTCTGCAAGATTTGATGAGAACTCTGAACCTGTCGTTTCTTTAACAGTGATGAAGTTCTCGATACCAGCAGTATCATTAACTTGACCACCAATTCGATCAGCGACAATACCTGTACGTAGCCCTTTACGTGCTGTATAAATTGCAGCACTACCACTTGCAGGTCCGCCACCAACGATTAACACGTCATAAGGATCTTTATCGTTGAATTCAGAGGCATCTTGCGTGCTTCCTAATTTAGTTAAAATATCTTGAACTGTCATGCGTCCATTACCAAATTCTTGACCATCTAAGAAGACGGCAGGAACTGCCATAATGTTTTCAGATTCTTCACGGAAAACAGCGCCATCAATCATAGTATGAGTAATGTTAGGATTAATAACACTCATTAGGTTTAATGCTTGAACGACGTCAGGACACTTTTGACAAGTAAGACTTACAAAGGTTTCGAAATGAAATGGACCTTCGAGCCCTTTAATTTGATCAATAATGGATTGCTTTTCTTTAGGTGCGCGACCACTCACTTGTAGTATAGCTAATACTAAAGAGTTGAATTCATGGCCTAAAGGTATGCCAGCAAAGGTAATACCTGTTTCTTCACCAGGGCGATTAACTGAAAAACTTGGTGTACGTTTTAAAGATTTTTCAGTTATTGTTATGTGTGCTGACATCTCAGCCATCTCATTTAATAATTCTTTGAGTTCGTTTGATTTATCATCAGAGCCTAGGCTGGCAACGAATTCAACGTCGCCTTCCATAAGCTCAAGTAATTGTTGTAATTGTTGCTTTAAATCAGCATTAAGCATATTTTAATGCCTCCTTAGATTTTACCTACTAAGTCTAAACCAGGTTGTAATGATTCTGAACCTTCTTCCCATTTAGCTGGGCAAACTTCACCTGGATGTTGACGTACATATTGAGCGGCTTTAATTTTGTTAACTAATGTACTTGCGTCACGTCCGATTCCGTCAGCATTGATTTCTGCTGCTTGTACCACACCATCAGGGTCGATAATGAAAGTACCACGTTGTGCTAGACCAGTTTCTTCATCCAACACATCGAAATTGCGAGTGATTGTTTGAGAAGGATCACCAATCATGCTGTATTCTAGTTTGCTGATTGCATCAGAATGGTCATGCCAAGCTTTGTGTACGAAGTGTGTATCTGTTGATACTGAGTACACGTTAACACCTAATTCTTGTAATTTAGCGTATTGATTTTGTAAATCTTCTAATTCAGTAGGGCATACGAATGAGAAGTCAGCAGGATAGAAACATACAACGTTCCAAGAACCTTTAAAATCTTCTTGAGTAACTTCTTTAAACTCATCTTTTTTTGGATCATAAGCTTGTGCTGTGAAAGGTAAAATTTCTTTGTTAATTAAAGACATAGATAAATTCCTCCTGAAAAGTTAAGTGTTAATTAGAATTACTTAAAAATAATTGTTTGTTTATAATAATTCTAATCTCTTGTTTAGTATTATTACATCTTGGCATTGAATAGTCAACTTTAGAAGTTCTTAAAATCTATGAAAGTATAAAAAAGCTATAATTAAGCCGTTTTAAATCCCTCATTAATTAAAGAATAACGAGTGAAAAAAGTTGAAAATCCAATGTGAAACTGAAATTTTCAAATGTGTATGACTTTGAAATTCAGTTGTCATTCTCAACTATGGTTATTTTATTGATAATGAAGTGTAATTTTATTACTACTTCATATATATAATAACATGTATCATACATGGATTTCCCTTTTTAGCATCTGTATAAAGCAGATAGAGTTAATTCCACAAGTTGTTATGACTTTCTGTGAAAATAACCCTATTAAACTTACTTTATTTATTAACCGAAAATGATACCTTACCGATACCACTATATTCAGCACGGTACGTGCCATATTCTAATTTTAGTGGAGATATAAAAGTTCCAGATGAAATGATATCTCCTTTTTTAAGTTGTTTACCGTGCGTGTGTAGTTTTTTAATTAGCCAATGAATAGCGTTTAAAGGATTTCCGAGTACTTTGGATGATTCTCCTGTGGCAATGCATTTATCATCTTTATATAAATTTAAATGTACATTAGCAAATGCATCGTTATCAAGTCCGTCTACAGGGTCACCTACTACGACAAGTCCTGTTGCGGTATTATCTGATATTAAATCTGATAAAGTAAAATTTGGAAACCAATTTTTATATCTTGCATCTGGAATTTCAATGCCTGGCGCGATACGGGTATGATATCTAATTGTTTCTAAATCAGCATCATAAGGTAAGTCTTCCTGCACTATAAAGATAATTTCTGGTTCTAGTAATGGTGAAAATAATTCTGAAAGAGAGACTGAGGCACCATCATTAACAATTTGGTTAGATAAGAGTGTTCCATATGCAGGTTCGTTAGTGTTAGCAATTGCTTGCGTTGCCTTGCTAGTCATACTAACTTTATACCCTGTAACAGTCGAACGGTCTTTGAAAGTTAATTGGTCAATTAGTTCTTCTTGTACATGATATGCTTCTTCTTCGTTTAATTGATAGTTCTCACTAATGAAATCGATGGGTTTTTTATATCTATAAGCTTTAAATAAAACTTTAGCAACTTCTTTATTTGTTAGTGTCATATTGTACCCCTCCCCTAAATTATCTGAAAATTTATACTATTATGATAACTTTTAAATGTGAAGTGTGCAAATTGATTTAAATATACTTCATTTAGGGTATAAAATAATTAATAATGTAAATTTTGATAGGAGTGGGTATAGTGTCAGATTATGTTTATGAGTTGATGAAACAACATCATTCAGTTAGAAAATTTAAGAATCAACCACTTGGTTCTGAAACGGTAGAAAAATTAGTAGAGGCGGGACAGAGTGCTTCTACATCCAGTTATCTTCAAACTTATTCTATTATTGGTGTTGAAGATCCAAGCATTAAAGCGCGTTTAAAGGAAGTGTCAGGTCAGCCTTATGTTTTAGATAATGGTTATTTATTTGTATTTGTTTTAGATTATTATCGTCATCATTTAGTAGATGAAGTTGCGGCGTCAAATATGGAGACATCATATGGTTCTGCAGAAGGACTATTAGTAGGTACAATAGATGTTGCATTAGTTGCGCAAAACATGGCAGTTGCTGCCGAAGATATGGGGTATGGAATTGTTTATTTAGGGTCATTGCGTAATGATGTTGCGCGAGTGCGTGAAATTTTAAATTTACCTGATTATACGTTTCCGTTATTTGGTATGGCAGTAGGTGAACCTTCTGATGAAGAAAATGGGTCACCTAAACCGCGCTTGCCATTTAAACATATTTTTCATAAAGACCAGTATGATGCGAATCAGCATCAACAACGTAAAGAATTGGAAGCATACGACCAAGTAGTGAGTGAATATTATAAAGAACGTACTCACGGTGTGCGTACAGAAAATTGGTCACAACAAATAGAAACATTTCTAGGACGTAAAACACGTTTAGATATGTTAGATGAATTGAAAAAAGCAGGATTTATTCAAAGATAAAAAGAACCTGAGACAGAAATACATGTCTCAGGCTAGGGTGGGGCGATATTTTCAACACGAATGTTGCCCCGCTCTTTTTATAATTGTATGTCGTAATGATCAATGACCACTTTTCTTACATTTAATTTGCAGATAAATCGCCGTAATCATTTGAGTCAAATGTTTTTTTGTCCCAATGATTCGTTAAGCGTGCGGTACCTGTTCCAGCTAGCATTGAGTCATTAACGTTAAGTGCTGTACGACCCATATCGATGAGAGGTTCGATAGATATCAGTACCCCTGCGAGAGCAACTGGTAGATTAAGTGTAGATAATACGAGTATTGATGCGAATGTTGCCCCGCCACCTACACCTGCAACGCCAAATGAACTTATAATAACAACAGCAATAAGTGTAACAACAAATTGGAAGTCAATTTCTACATTTGCTACTGGTGCCACCATAACTGCTAGCATAGCAGGATAGATTCCTGCACAGCCATTTTGCCCTATGGATAAACCAAAAGTTGCAGAGAAGTTTGCAATTCCCTCAGGTACACCTAAACGTTTTGTTTGCGTTTGAACATTTAACGGTAATGCACCTGCACTTGAACGTGAAGTAAATGCAAAGATTAGTACTTCTATTGTCTTTTTCACGTATTTAACGGGATTGATACCTAAGACACTCAGTATAATTAAATGGATAATATACATTGTGATTAGAGCTGCGTATGAAGCAATTAAGAATTTACCTAACGTCCAAATTGCAGAAAAATCACTTGTCGCAAGAGTAGAAGCCATAATAGCTAAAATGCCATAAGGCGTTAATCGTAAAACAAAAGTTACGATAGCCATAACGATAGAATAGATTGCTTCTATACCACGTTTAAGTAAGCTTCCATGTTCCGGCTGTTTTCTTGCAACTCTAAGATAAGCAAAGCCCACAAACGTTGCAAAAATAACAACTGCAATTGTCGAAGTTGTACGTTGTCCTGTGAAATCTAAAAATGGATTGCTTGGGAATACTTCGAGAATTTGTTGTGGTAAAGTGTTTGCAGTTAAATCTTTGGCTTGTTTTGAAATTTCTGTACCACGTGAATGTTCTGCACTACCTAAATCAATAGACGATGCATCTAAACCAAAGATCAAAGCGTAAAAAATTCCAACGATAGCTGCAATGGCTACAGTACCAATTAAAAACATAAAAATATAAGAACCGATCTTAGCGAATTTTTCACCAATTTGTATTTTGCTAAAAGCGGCAACAATTGAAATGAATATTAGTGGCATGACAATCATTTGTAATAGTGCAACATAACCATCTCCAACAATACTAAACCAGTCTGTTGATTGTTCGAGAGTTTTAGACTCTGCACCATATATGAGGTGTAATACAATGCCAAATACGATACCTATTGCTAAAGCGGTAAAGACACGTTTAGGGAATGAGACGTGTTTTCTTGCCATAATATTTAACATTATTAGGAAAACAAGTAACACGATGACATTAATTACTGTAAAAAGTATTTCCATATCGATATATAGCTCCTTTTTAATTTTTAGTATTCCGACATATGTAATAAGAATAAAGGGGGTTAAGAAGAAATTCAAGTTGTTGATTTATAGTTTTCAGATTCATTTAAAGTTGAATAGAGTGAAGGTGATTACTAGAACAATGAAAAATGAGAAGTTTATGTTTATCAGAAAAGTGAGCAAAGAGGACGTAAAGAGGTTTATATTAATAAAAAAGACGCGTGCAATCATGCTATAAGAAGACATGATTGCACGCGTTTTTATTTAATATTATGAATAAACATGAGTCAGCTATGAATACAAATCATTTATAAGTTAAATAGACGTGCAAAGAAACCTTTCTTCTCTTCTTTAGGTTGTTGTTGGTAAGTCGATTGAGAAGAAGGTGTAGCTGATGTTGATTGAGAATGAGAAATTGACTCAGATTTTTCTGAGTTAGATACACTTCCTGATTCTGACAAGAACTCGCTTGTAGACGTACTTTTTGATTCAATTTCCGATTTGCTATTTGTATTACTTTCGGATGTTATTGAGTTAGACTCGGACAGAGATGAACTCATTGAATCATTTGCTGATTCAGATTGGCTCAAACTTGCTGTAGTACTTTGACTTGCGACGTTGCTCTGAGATATTGAAGCGCTATTTGACATTGAATCAAAATGACTACGTAATTCACTATCTTTTAATTCGTTAGCTTTAGCGATGTCTTTAGATTGTTGTTCTTGTGCTGACTGAATAGCCTCTTGAGAATTTTGGATTGATTTTAAAGATTGAGCATTCGAATCTAATTTTGTTGTGATATCAGTTTGTAATTCTTTGAGTTCCTGTTGTTGCTGATGAACTTGGTTAATCATTTGCCCTAACATTTGACGTTCTTCTCGCATTTTTTGAATTTCAGAACGTAAATCTTCAACGAGTTGTGCTACATTTTGATCAGTTGGTAATTGGCTATCCTCGTCTTTAACAATGACTTGTAAAAAGTCTTTTTCCTTTTCAAGCTCTTCAAATGCTAAATCATAACTATTTGTTTGTTTAACTTTGTTAGCGATATCTGTAAATAATTCGATGTCATCTTCTTTAAAGTCTGTGGCTTCACGACCACGATATTCTGTTTTACTAAGGTGATAGCCTCGTTCCTCTAAATGTTGTACAATTTTTCGGACCTGCTTTTCACTTAGTTCTACACGTTGAGCAAATTCTTTAGTTAACATTGAAAAAGTCCCTTCATATTTTAATTATGTATGGTGACGTTTGTCTTCGGTCAGTGAAACGTCAGTCTTACCTCATATGATAGTTTACCTTTTCTTAATATTGATTTCAAGGTGTTTTAGACAGACTATCTTAAATTCATTTCTTTTAGGAGAGGGTAAATAATTTCTCTTGAAATGCCATTTGCAAAAACATATTTAAGAATATAATTAGATTTGACACTTGTACCATAAATGTCCTTTGTTAATTCAATGTTAGCTTTAATAAATAAATCTACTTTTTGTGGCGTTTCCTTTTGGTTTTGGTTTGGATGAATATAGTCAATGTCGTCCTGCTTTTCAAATTGATTTTCAAAGAGGAATTGACGACGATGTTCTAGTGCATTTCTGAGCTTGTCATCGATGTTAGCAGTCGAGGGTTCTTTTGGAACTTCTAACATGATGAAATTAATATCTCTATTATGAACTTCTTGTGATAAAAGGTTTAATTGTTTTTCTATTGCCTCTAAAGTTAAGGACATTCTTTCATCATGATTGGGGCTTTCTTTTGCGATTAAGTAAATTAAAAATGCAGAATTGGTTGTTGCTTCGTAATGTGCAGTTGCTAAGCTAACTACAGTCTGGTTTTCAATTCCAACGATAAAGGCGTAATCATTTTCTGTTTTATTATTTTCAAGTGAGCGTTTAAAAATTTTACTATCTTCATCTAAACCAATATCCAATTTATCATCATATAATTTGAGTGCCTCGTTAAATAATGGATCTTTAGCTGATTCTATCACTTTAAATTCCATGTTATATCCTCTCCCTAATATTATTCATTCGTAGCGAATTAGCTTTATTTAATGATAAAAAAAACCATAATGTCTGCTCGACGACACAAACATTATGGTGCAATGCTTTTATAATTTAGAAATAAAATTATGCTTTAGGCCCTTCAGACTCTGCGGCATAATGAGTAATATCCACTTCTTTATATGCAGCATTATTATCTTCAACTTCATCATGAGAAGAACGGTCACTGTTAGCAACAACGAGCATTTTATCGTTTAAAATATCTTGTTTATATCCTTCTAGTTCATTGTCAGTTAAATCATAACGAGATAATACTGTTTCTTCTCCATCTTCACCTGTAAGTAAACGAGACATACGGTCACTAAATGAGCCACTTGTAGCCATTAACGAGATTTGAGAGTTGTGTAAATCATCTAAGTGCAACTTACTTTTACTGATAACAGCTAATTCTGTCTCTAAATAACCTTCAGATTTTTTTTGATTGATGACTTTATATAATTCATCTTGGTTATTCACTACAGTAATTTTTGCCATGATTATCGCCCCTTTTAAAAATGTTGTCTTACATGGTTATACCCTAGTCTAATTTAATAAAACTATTACACAGATAATTATATAATTTTGTATTAAAACATTTCAATGATAATTCATCCTTTAATATAACGCTTACACTGAATTTTGATGCTTTTTGAATCGTGAACATCTCTTTAATTATATTGAAAATACAACAAAAATTTGCTATTATCATAAAATAATTTATATGACTCATATAATCTAGAGAATATGGCTTTAGAAGTTTCTACCGTGTCGCCATAAACGACACGACTATGAGTAACAATCCAATACATTAAGAGCAGTTTAAATCGCTAAAGCAACATAAAAGTGAAACGCATTTGGTATAACTGGTAACAAATGAGGATACACATAAGCCTGTATAAATTGAGTGCAATTGTTTAAGTTTTATCAAATTTAATAAGCGTTTTTAGGATTACGTATGCGTATCTTCTTCTTAATTTGCTTTAAGGCAAAGTATTGCACGTTCACTCATAGATCCTGAAACTATTAATGGTAGTTTGAGGTTTTTTTGTATCTAGGAATCGAATTTGAATTTACTTGAGGAGGTTTTTTGAGTGGAGTCGTTAGGACGAAAAGTCAAAGAAGATGGCGTTGTCATCGATGAGAAAATTTTGAAGGTAGATGGATTTTTAAATCATCAAATTGATGCAAAGTTGATGAATGATGTAGGTAAAACATTTTATGAGTCTTTCAAAGACGCTGGTATTACTAAAATTTTAACTATTGAAGCTTCTGGTATTGCGCCTGCTATTATGGCTTCTTTTCATTTTGATGTTCCTTGTCTATTTGCTAAAAAAGCTAAACCTAGTACTTTGAAAGATGGCTTTTATAGCACGGATATTCATTCATTTACAAAAAATAAAACGAGTACAGTCATTGTATCTGAAGAATTTTTAGGTGCAGACGATAAAGTACTTATCATTGATGACTTTTTAGCTAATGGTGATGCTTCGCTAGGTCTTAATGACATTGTAAAACAAGCAAATGCGACGACAGTTGGCGTGGGTATTGTGGTTGAAAAAAGTTTCCAAAATGGTCGCCAACGTTTAGAAGATGCAGGCTTATATGTATCTTCACTTTGTAAGGTAGCTTCATTAAAAGGCAATAAGGTAACTCTTTTAGGTGAAGCGTAATGAAAAATTTCATATTAAGTGTGCAACATTTGTTAGCGATGTATGCAGGGGCTATTCTTGTTCCTATTATTGTGGGGACAAGCTTAAAATTTTCAGCTGAAGAAATTGCTTATCTAGTTACTGTTGATATATTTATGTGCGGGGTAGCGACATTTCTTCAAGCAAATAAAGTCACAGGGACTGGATTACCGATTGTACTAGGATGTACGTTTACTGCCGTTGCACCTATGATACTCATCGGTCAAACGAAAGGACTTGATGTTTTATATGGTTCGCTTTTAATATCCGGTATCTTAGTTGTTTTAATTGCACCTTTTTTCTCTTATTTAGTTAAATTCTTTCCACCTGTTGTAACAGGAAGTGTTGTGACAATTATTGGAATCAATTTAATGCCAGTTGCAATGAATTACTTGGCAGGTGGTGAAGGAGCGAAAAACTATGGCGATACTAAGAATTTAATATTAGGTGGTGTTACACTACTCATTATTCTTATTTTGCAAAGATTTACAAAGGGCTTCTTGAAATCAATTGCGATACTTATAGGATTAGCAATAGGTACTGCTTTAGCTGGTATATTTGGAATGGTTGATATCAAACAAGTGGGTGATGCACATTGGTTTGGTTTCCCTGTGCCATTCAGATTTTCTGGCTTCGGATTTGATGTCAGCTCAATACTTGTATTTTTCATTGTTGCAGTTGTAAGTTTAATTGAATCTACTGGTGTCTATCATGCACTGAGTGAAATTACTGGTAGAAAACTAGAAAGAAAAGATTTTCGAAAAGGGTACACTGCGGAAGGTCTAGCAATCATTTTAGGTTCAATATTTAATGCGTTCCCTTACACTGCATATTCCCAAAATGTAGGTCTTGTTTCTTTATCAGGAGCTAAAAAGAACAATGTGATATATGGAATGGTTATTCTTTTACTAATTTGCGGTTGTATACCTAAATTAGGTGCTTTAGCTAATATTATTCCATTGCCGGTTTTAGGTGGAGCAATGATAGCAATGTTTGGAATGGTTATGGCATACGGCGTTAGTATTTTGGGTAACATTAATTTCCAAAATCAAAATAATTTATTAATTATTGCAATTTCAGTAGGGTTAGGTGCTGGTATTAGTGCAGTACCTCAAGCATTTAAAGGATTAGGAGAACAATTTGCTTGGTTAACTCAAAATGGTATAGTGCTTGGCGCAATTTCTGCAATCATCTTAAATTTCTTTTTTAATGGTATAAAGTATAAACAAACTGAAGAAAATGTGAAATAATGTAACTAAGTATAAATAAAATTGGAGGCTGTTTTTAATGTGGGAAAATAAATTTGCTAAAGAATCTTTAACATTCGACGACGTGTTACTCATTCCAGCTGCATCAGATGTTTTACCAAGCGATGTTGACTTAAGTGTCAAATTATCAGATAAGATCAAGTTAAACATTCCTGTTATCTCAGCAGGTATGGATACAGTAACTGAATCAAAAATGGCAATTGCTATGGCTCGACAAGGCGGTTTAGGTGTTATTCATAAGAATATGGGCGTCGAAGAGCAAGCTGATGAGGTACAAAAGGTTAAACGTTCAGAAAATGGTGTTATTTCTAACCCGTTCTTCTTAACACCGGAAGAAAGTGTGTATGAGGCTGAAGCATTAATGGGTAAATACCGTATCTCTGGTGTACCCATTGTCGATAATCAAGAGGATCGCAAGTTGATTGGGATTTTAACAAATCGTGATTTACGTTTTATTGAAGATTTTTCAATTAAAATATCAGATGTAATGACGAAAGATAATTTAATAACAGCTCCAGTTGGTACGACTTTAGATGAAGCCGAGGCTATTCTTCAAAAACATAAGATTGAGAAACTTCCATTAGTAGAAAATGGTCGTTTAGAAGGATTAATCACTATTAAAGATATTGAAAAAGTACTTGAATTCCCATATGCAGCTAAAGATGAACATGGCAGATTGTTAGCTGCGGCAGCAATCGGTACGTCTAAAGATACTGAAATTCGTGCACAAAAACTAGTTGAAGCTGGCGTAGATGCATTAATTATTGATACAGCTCATGGTCATTCTAAAGGCGTTATTAATCAAGTTAAACACATCAAGGAAACATATCCTGAAATTACTGTTGTCGCTGGTAACGTAGCGACTGCAGAGGCAACACGTGCTTTATTTGAAGCGGGTGCCGATGTTGTTAAAGTAGGTATTGGTCCAGGCTCAATTTGCACAACACGTGTTGTTGCAGGTGTAGGTGTGCCTCAAATTACAGCAGTTTATGATTGTGCTACAGAAGCCCGTAAGCATGGTAAGGCTATTATTGCTGATGGTGGTATTAAGTTCTCAGGTGATATTATCAAAGCATTAGCTGCTGGTGGTCATGCGGTTATGTTAGGTAGTTTGTTAGCTGGTACAGAAGAAAGTCCTGGTGCAACTGAAGTATTCCAAGGTAGACAATATAAAGTTTATCGCGGCATGGGATCTTTAGGTGCTATGGAAAAAGGTTCAAATGATCGTTACTTCCAAGAAGATAAAACACCAAGAAAATTTGTTCCTGAAGGTATTGAAGGTCGTACAGCTTATAAAGGACCATTACAAGATACAATTTATCAACTTATGGGTGGCGTTAGAGCTGGCATGGGTTATACTGGTTCAGAAAACCTAAAAAAATTACGTGAAGAAGCACAATTTACACGTATGGGACCAGCTGGCTTAGCTGAAAGTCATCCTCATAATGTTCAAATTACGAAAGAATCACCAAACTATTCTTTCTAGTGTTAAACTTTGGGTGATGAATTAATCATTTGTAGGAACGCGCTTAATTTTTAAAACAACAATGCTTAATGATACGTTACAATACTTAAAGCTATCATTTAGGGCATTGACAGGCGCGTTTCTCTTACTTTTACATAAAATCAAACAATAAAGGAGATTCATGACTATGGAAATGGCGAAAGAGCAAGAGCTGATTCTTGTTTTAGACTTTGGTAGCCAATATAACCAGTTAATTACGCGTCGTATCCGTGAGATGGGCGTTTATAGTGAATTACATGATCACGAAATTTCTATTGAAGAAATTAAACGAATGAATCCTAAAGGTATCATTCTTTCAGGTGGTCCAAATTCAGTGTATGAAGAGGGGTCATTTACCATCGACCCTGAAATTTACAATTTAGGTATTCCAGTTTTAGGTATATGTTATGGTATGCAATTAACGACTAAGCTTTTAGGTGGTAAAGTTGAGCGTGCCAATGAGCGTGAATATGGCAAAGCTACAATTAACGCTAAATCAGATGAACTTTTCTTTGGCTTACCTTCTGAACAAACAGTATGGATGAGTCATTCTGATAAAGTAATTGAAATTCCTGAAGGATTTGAAGTGATTGCAGATAGTCCAAGTACTAATTATGCAGCTATTGAAGATAAAAAACGTCGCATTTACGGTGTACAATTCCATCCAGAAGTACGTCACACTGAATATGGGAACGACTTACTAAGAAACTTCGTCCGCCGTGTTTGTAATTGTACAGGTGAATGGACGATGGAGAATTTCATTGAAATTGAAATTGAGAAAATCCGTCAACAAGTAGGTAATCGTAAAGTATTATGTGCAATGAGTGGTGGAGTAGATTCATCCGTAGTTGCTGTACTTTTACATAAGGCAATCGGCGACCAATTAACATGTATTTTTGTGGACCATGGTCTATTACGTAAAGGTGAAGGTGACATGGTCATGGAGCAATTCGGTGAAGGTTTTGATATGAATATTATTCGTGTTAATGCTCAAGAACGCTTCATGAGTAAACTAAAAGGTGTGTCTGATCCAGAACGTAAACGTAAAATCATTGGTAATGAGTTTGTATATGTCTTTGATGACGAAGCTGCGAAATTAACAGATGTAGATTTCTTAGCTCAAGGTACGTTATATACGGATGTGATTGAATCAGGTACTAAGACAGCTCAAACAATTAAATCTCACCATAATGTAGGTGGATTACCTGAAGACATGGAATTTGAACTTATTGAACCAATCAATACATTATTCAAAGATGAAGTGCGCGCATTAGGAATAGAATTAGGTATACCTGAACACTTAGTTTGGAGACAGCCGTTCCCAGGACCTGGATTAGGTATCCGTGTACTTGGAGAAATTACTGAAGATAAGCTTGAAATTGTTCGTGAATCAGATGCGATTTTACGTGAAGTGATTCGTGAGGAAGGTCTTGAAAGAGATATCTGGCAATACTTTACAGTACTTCCAGGTATTCAATCGGTCGGTGTCATGGGAGACTACCGTACGTATGATCATACTGTAGGTATTCGTGCGGTAACATCCATCGATGGCATGACTAGTGACTTTGCTAGAATTGATTGGGAAGTCTTACAAAAAATTTCAAGTCGAATTGTCAATGAGGTGGACCACGTTAATCGCGTTGTCTATGACATTACCTCTAAGCCACCAAGTACAATTGAGTGGGAATAGAATATAATATAATAATGCAACAACCCTTTAACAGCAATGGTTAGAGGGTTGTTTTTGTATTTCCGAAGTTGGAAAAGGGCGGTGGATGAAAGTTTATTAGGTATTAATGAATAACTATATTTATTAACCAATTCAGCTAATGGTGACGGAAACTAAGGAAATTGTTATAAAATGTGGTGAATATAAGGAAAATCTATAAAACGGTAAATTGCAACTTGTTTATAATGAATATGTATAGCTAGTAGAAGGCCATACTAAGCCAAGTGATTGTTTGAAAGTTCGTGATGATATGCTTGGGAAATGCCATAAACTATTTACTGAGAGAAAAGAGTTTACAGGTGATACGCCAGTAATTGTTAATATTGGCGAATGGGATGAGGGCGATGAAGAAGATAAACAGAGAGCTCTAGATAAAATAAAAGAAAACTATCCTAATAGAACTATGATTGTGGATGATATACCGTTAGAGGATTAAATAGAGCCTATCTGAAAATATTCAGATGGGCATTTTTAGGTTTTTAATTGCGGAGTTATTTTGTTAGAATTTAAATTAATTAATAAATTATAATTTAAAAGAGGTAAGATTAAAAAATAATAGGAGAATGGTAATTGGACAAAGTTAATTACTTTTTAAAAGCTTTAGTATTGGTAATTATGCTTCGTTGTACCATGAATTATTTACTTCCATCACCTGATACAATAACTTTTGAAATTTTAGATGGGCTTGCTTTTGGTGTTTTAACTGTATTTTTAATTAATTGGATTATTGGAATTTTTAAGAAGTATTCACAAAAATAAATCGCTCATTTATGTTGATTTTGAAATTGTTAAGAATTCTAAGTATCGATATCAATAAAGCAATTGGAATAAAGCATCTATGATTATTTGAAAACATAAGTTACAATATATTCAAAAATATTTTTGAATGAGGTGTAATTATGATTCAGACTATTGTAACTGCTGCTATTCTGTATATTGCGACAGCAGTAGATTTATTAGTGATTTTGTTAATATTTTTTGCTAAAGCAAAGACTAAAAAGGAATATCGAGATATTTATATTGGTCAATATGTAGGATCTGTGACATTGATTGTCGTAAGTTTATTCTTTGCCTTTGTCTTAAATTATGTTCCTGAAAAATGGATATTAGGATTATTAGGGTTAATACCGATTTATTTAGGAATTAAAGTGGCTATTTATGATGATTGTGAAGGAGAAAAGAGAGCTAAAAAAGAATTGAATGAAAAAGGATTGTCTAAATTAGTTGGTACGGTTGCAATTGTTACGATAGCAAGTTGTGGTGCTGATAATATTGGTTTATTTGTTCCGTATTTTGTGACATTAAGTGTTACTAATTTATTCATTACTTTGTTTGTCTTTTTAATTTTAATTTTCTTCTTGGTATTTACTGCACAAAAATTAGCTAATATTCCAGGAGTTGGAGAAATTGTTGAGAAATTTAGCCGTTGGATTATGGCTGTTATTTATATAGCTTTAGGTTTATTTATTATTATAGAAAATGACACTATTCAAACAATTTTAGGATTTATATTTTAATTTAGGGTGTGATTTCATATGAGTTATGAAAATGCTTGTGATGTGATCTGTGTACATGAGGATAAAGTTAACAATGCTTTAAGTTTTTTAGAAGATGATAAATCTAAGAAATTACTTAACATTTTAGAAAAAATTTGTGATGAGAAGAAATTGAAAATTATATTATCTTTGATTAAAGAAGATGAGTTGTGTGTTTGTGATATTTCTTTGATATTGAAAATGAGTGTTGCTTCAACTTCACATCATTTAAGACTTTTATATAAAAATGAGGTACTTGATTTTTATAAAGAGGGAAAGATGGCATATTATTTTATTAAAGACGATGAAATAAGAGAATTTTTCTCTAAAAATCAGGAGGGTTTTTGAAGCGAGTTGAAAACGAGTTTCCTCTTGCTTTGATATTATACAGAAATAATACTAAAATAAAAAATAAATGTAAGTGTGATTTATAAACACAAAAGTAGATGTTTAACATTTACAATTATAGTTTTCTTAAAGATAATGAACGTATCTACTGAAATGTACTACTCAAAATTGAGTATCCTTTAAATGACTGTATCCGCTAGATGTAGTCTTTTTAACTTGTCAAAACTTGACATTTCATAAAGTTACAAACAGATTTAAAAGTACGCTTGTAACCAGTACCTTAAAATAGGTAAGTGGTTTGATATTAGAATAAAGGGTGCCTCAAATTAGGGGTACCTTTTTGTGTATAACCGAACCCAATGTGGTTTCGTTAAATGTGTCCGTAAGTGGACGTATTATCTACTTAGCTTAATATCCTCAAATTTGGGGATATTGATTTATACACAGCCCCAATGTGGGTTCAGTAATAGACTGAATAACTCTATATATTTACTCAGCTCAAATGTGAGCGTATTAATTAATAATACAAATGCTGACGCACTAAGTCAGTGCATTAGAAAACGAAAATATTCGTTCTCTAAAATTAAGCTGAATACAGCCGAAATGTCGGCACTAGTAGATATATCACAACGGTAAATCAGAAAACGACTATATCCGTTCTATAAGTTCAGACAAGCCAAATGTGGCTTGTCTGAATATATATAGCTAGAAAACTCAAATATGAGTTCTCTTATATCCAAACTACTAAAACGTTACTTTGGAAAACCGAAATATCGGTTATCTAACTTATAGATGTGCGTAGTCAATTTGGCTACGCAGCTTAAAATGAAAATTTTAATATGTGGGATATTATCACTCCCCAAATCTGAGGAATGAAAGCTATGTACCTACAATGAGTACGCAGCTTATAGTCGAAATATATTTATGATGTATAATCTCGTGGCGCAGATTTGCGCAGTGAGTTTCACAGTCCAAATATGGACAGTGATATATACAAATTTGTTTACATCTCATACAGTATTTTAGCGTGTAAGCTGACGCACCACTTTAGTGCATGAGCTTATGTAACAATTTGTGACGGTAGCTACTAATTGAATATAGCAACCGCTTCGATATGTAGGCACATTCTCAATTTAAGCATATGTTAATACACGGGTGTAGTCCTAAATTAGGATTGCAGCATTTATCAGCTTGTTGATTTAGCAATGTGGTTAAAGGTTTTGTGTTTTGTTGATACCTTAAATAAATAGACAGATTACTAAATTGGAATTTTTAAATGATCTCTTTAATGTTTAAAAAAGGATTAAGTGGTATAATTAACTAGTAATAACCTTTATATATTTAGCCAATGGCATTAGCTCGAGGTAGTTGCTAGCACTCATTCTGACCTTTTAGCATCTATAATTTTAATTATAATCTTGTTAGGAGTGGTAAAGATGAGCGATAGTAAAACTCTCAGACAAATATGTACACCAATTTTACAAAACAGTATTAGTGATTGTTTTGAGTGCATAGCCTCTGCCTTTAGCTAAGTATATAAAGGATTACACACACACACACGGACAAGTTAAATATTTCATTTTAAACGCCACTTACTAAGTGGCGTTTTTATTTTGAATACGTTAATTAAAAATTAATAGCAATCTATAAAAAAGAAGTACCTATAAAACTCTAATATGACAACGTATATCAATAGTCGAAAACACATGTGAAAAATACATATCATCGAGTGGGAATAATAGCATAGAATAATGAAAACCCTTAGGCATAGGCTTAAGGGGTTGTTTTTGTACTTCTGAAGTTGGAAAAGACGGTGTGTGAAGTTTGTTTTTATTTGAACGCAAAAAATAGAGATAACCATATAGATTATCTCGCTACCAGGATATATCATTTAAATAATAAAACATAGATAATCCCCATAACTGCACTGAATATAAACATCATCCAAATTAAATGTGGATTAAATCTCCAATCTTTTGAATGAGTTTTAGTTATTTTCTTTGCATACCATAAATCGATTACTTCTAGTAAAGCACAAAATAAACCACATAATAAAGGATATATAACAAAATTTATTTAAAAATCCTATCTTTATTAATAAGTTATTATGTATCTTTTCTAATTTATTCAGTAACATGCCTATATATTTGTAGGATAGTTTTATGGTCTGTATGACCTACACGATTCATAATTGTACTTAGTAATGTGTCTAACTGTGATAATAATGATATGTGACTATGACACATTAGTATGGCTCGTTATATGCTTTTCAATACCTACATTCTTTGCACCAATTTGTAAATTTCTATTGATTGATGTAATTGATAGGGGGCTTCCTCTATGGTTAGTGAATATAAAATCTCTATGTAACAATAGATTGTTTAAATCAGGATGTTAATTTGTATCTTTCAAACCACTCATCAAATGCTCATGGAATGTTAGTGACTTAAGTATAGTAGGGTCTTATAGTTTAATTTTTCTTCTATACGCTCATCTTATTTAAGCGTTTCTGAGCCACTTTTTGTAACTGCTTATCATTTCTAAATACCATGCTAACACGTCGCCAATTGTTTGTGAGTGAATCTTTATACTTCTCATAATAGCGATATTTAGTTTCACCATGTTTATTTGGTGAATTTCTCATGCCACGAGTTTACCCTCCCTAAATAAAAAGGGTAGACGTGCTACCCAATTATTTATTATTCTTCATAATCTTTAGGATCATACTCATAACCATACTTTTGCGCGTTCTGTTTACGTAGCTCCTCTTTTTCTGATTGAGTAGCGTTATTCCATTCCTCTTGTCCTTTAATCCATTCATCTGGTTCTTCGTTTTGAGATTCCGAAGCTTCATTTACATCTTCTGGATCAATCAAACCAAAATCTGTACCTCCGGGAATGTTTTGTTTATCCCATTCATATATCTCTTCTTTTGTAGGTTCATGATTATCAGACTGTTGTGCTTGTTGATTAGCTTGTTGCGTTTGTTGTTGAGATTGAACCTGTTCATTTGTAGCAGATTCTTGCATTGACTTGTTATTCTTTTTTTCTTGAGATTTCTTTTGTTCTCCAGACTTTTTATCCTCATTAGTTTTTTTGTCTTTTTTATCGTCAGATTTCTTTTCAGTAGTAATTTCTGACTTTTTATTTTCATCTTCCTTAGTGTCGTCTTGGCCACAAGCACTTAACACTAGTGCAGCAGCAAATAATGTACATAATAATTTTTTCATATGTATTCTCCTTTAATTTAATGCCTCATTCATAGCTTTTTTATACTTTTCAAATACATGATCGTCAATGTCGCCATTCATTTGAATTAAAAATTTATCTTTAGTGTATACATGTGAATAGAACGTAGCACTGGATTTACCCAATTCTTCATAATACTTTTTCATTTCTTTTAGGTCATCTTCATTTTTAAATTTTAAAATACGTGCATTCTTATCTTCTGAAACAGTAAATATTTTAGCATTTTCAGTTTTCATTGGTGCCATATCAAAATCTTCACGGTCCATTTTTCGTAAGTTTTCGACACTTAAACCTTCTTTTTTAAATTTGCTTGTAATATCACTGATTTCATAATTCTTACCACATGCAGCTAGCACTAATAAACTACTTAATAAAAATATAAAAAACTTTTTCATTTTATAAGTAACTCCTTTTTTTACTACCTTTTATATTCATTTTTCTATGGTGTATTAGATATTGTTCGATAGAACCACCACCTTAATTGATGAATTAACTTTCATTAATGAATAGTTATCGTGTGTAAGTGTCTTTTATTTTATCTTATATCTTTAAGAGATTGGATACTGTTATGATTGGCAAATAATTTTAATTGGTTTTCATTTTAGGATAATGTCTTTTCTGAACTCACTTAATTGTTCAATATTATTATTTAAATAAATTTCTTCTTGCTTTAATATACTATTGAAAATTGAAGTGATAATTTCTGTTATCATAATTTTAACTTACCCTTATAATAATACACCATTTAAAATTTTTTTGTTTAAATTGTCATAACTAGTATTGAATAATTATATATTTTTTAATTCTTTAATATAGATTTTACTATCTTCAACAGATATAAACTCACTTAGCATGATCTTGATTTTTTATTTATGTCTTTTTAGGTCTAGTTCAACTACTTAACTTTGGATTTTTAAAACCTATTGATAATAATAAAATGTTCTAATTGATGGAAAGTTTATAAATTTATACCAAAGTAACATTGAAAAGGTTAATGATAATCGTCATAGCAATGAAACTAGCATTCATAATGATGATTATAAAAAAATTTTAAATAAAGTTTTAAAATCAGATATTATAATTTTCTCAACGCCTCTCTATTGGTATTCCATGAGTGCGTCTTTAAAACTCTTTATTGATAGATGGACTGAATCATTGCGAGATACGCAAATAGATAACTTCAAAGAAATTATGTCACAAAAAAAGTACTTAATTTTAATCATAGGCGGTGACAGTCCACGTATTAAAGCACAACCTTTAGTCCACCAATTTAAATTAATATTTGAATTTATGAATATTACTCATTTTAGATTTTTAATAGGCGAAGGTAATAAACCATTCGATGTTTTAAATGACTCACAATTTATGGAAGAACTCGCAAATACAAATCTTGCTTTGAAAAAAGGTGATATTTATGATTGATTTATTAAAAATTTAAATTGTTCTTTTTAGAGAACTGAATTCATCAAAATCACGATTGTGTATCGTTTCAATCATTTCATTAATATGTCGTGGAGGATTAATTTGAGGAATTCTAATAAAAGTCTCCATTGGTAGAGTAAGTTGAAGCTTGTTACAATGTTTTACTATTTAACTTTATTTAATTTAATAAATATTTTCTATTTTTCAAAAAATTCTCCTCAAAGGTATATTTTTTTGGTACTATGTATTTTATAGTTGTTTTCTAAAAAATCAGAAAATTATAAATGTTGTAGGGAGTGTTTGATATGGATTTGCTTATAGGTACTTTATTTTTAATTTTAGTTTTAGTTGTTTTTACTCTATTTACATACAAAGCACCTAGTGGGATGAAAGCGATGGGTGCTTTAGCGAATGCGGCGATTGCATCGTTTTTAGTTGAAGCTTTCAATAAATATGTGGGTGGTCAAGTATTTGGGATTAAATTCTTAGAAGAACTGGGAGATGCTGCTGGAGGTTTAGGGGGTGTGGCTGCAGCTGGATTAACCGCATTAGCGATTGGCGTATCCCCAGTTTATGCACTAGTTATTGGGGCAGCTTGTGGAGGTATGGATTTGTTACCAGGATTTTTCGCTGGGTATATTGTAGGCTACATGATGAAGTATACCGAGAAATATGTGCCAGACGGTATTGATTTAATTGGTTCAATCATTCTTCTCGCACCTATAGCTAGGTTAATTGCTACTGGATTGACGCCAGTGGTTAATAACACGTTAATTAAAATTGGGGATATTATACAAAGTAGTACAGATGCTAACCCGTTGATTATGGGAATTGTATTGGGAGGTATTATTACAGTAGTAGGTACTGCTCCATTAAGTTCAATGGCTCTCACTGCATTGCTTGGTTTAACGGGTGCGCCTATGGCTATAGGTGCCATGGCCGCATTTAGTTCCGCGTTTATGAATAGTGCATTGTTCCATCGTTTGAAATTGGGAGACCGTAAATCAACCATTTCAGTCGGAATCGAACCGCTTTCTCAAGCTGATATTGTTTCCGCTAATCCTATTCCTATTTATGTCACTAATTTCTTTGGTGGGGCAATTGCCGGTATTATAATTGCTTGGTCAGGTATGATTAATAATGCAACTGGCACTGCTACACCTATTGCAGGTTTTTTAGTGATGTTTGGTTTTAATAGTTTAACGAAAGTGATTATCTATGGTGTGGTTATGGCGATTATAGGAACTATTGCTGGTATTGTAGGGTCTATTGTTTTCAAAAAGTACCCCATTATTACTAAAAAGCAAATGTTAGAACGGGACACAACGACATAACTGAGTATACAATGATGAGCGCTAGGACTAGGCGATTTGAAAATTGATCAAAGTCATAAATGATTTCACGATTATGTGAATACATAAAATGAACAGAATATTTTCTATTCAAAGTTGGAGAAAATATTTTTGTTAATATGTATGCGTGCAACTCTTAAATATTAGGAGAAATGTGGTTGAACAAAATAATATCACACCATTTATTTGACACTTGAGTATGAAAAATATACAGTTAGGCAAATTTAGTATGTTGAAGCATAAACGTTTTATAATAAAAGTGTTAAAAAAGTATTGAGAGGATATGTAGATTATGAACGATTCAATTCAATTCGTAATACAATTTCTCAACTTTTTAAATAGTGTGCTAGTCAACGGTGAACCTAAAATATAGAAAAGTAGCCACTCCATTGAGGAGTGGTTTTATTGTATTAATTTGCAATAATCCCGAAAATGATTAGTTTAAATTGATGAAAGTGTGTCTAAATGTGTTAATAAATAAAAAAAGGAGGAAATTATGAAAAATGTAAGCCCATTTATTTACGTTAAGGACGTAGATAAATCTTTATGTTATTACAAAGATGTATTTAATGCTCAAACAGAAATACTTATGGGTAAAGATGGTCGAACTTATCATGCCCAACTTATTATTGGTGATGAAACGTTCGTACATTTCTCCGATACGTTTCATAAGCATCCCGTTTCTAAAAATCCTCATCTTATTATTGAATGTGATTCATTAGAAGAGTTGGAGCGTGTCTATAAAAGGTTAATTGATGATGGTGGTCATGCTAAAGTGAAACTCAATAAAACTTTTTTTAATGCCTATCATGCAGAGGTAAAAGACCGTCTCAATGGTATCATTTGGGTATTTAATTACTTTTTAGATGAACATATATAATTGTAATAGTTTAATCTTAGTTAGTTGGAAATTTATAATGATTCCAACTAGCTTTTTTTATTTAATCACGTTTATTCAATTTTTAAAAAATTGAGTATTGATAAAAGAAGGAACTTTCTATAGAATGTAAAACGTAATAATTACTATTTACAAAAGAGAGGGTTCTTGAAATGGCGAAAATACCTGTAACTGTATTAAGTGGATATTTAGGGTCGGGCAAAACGACATTGCTTAATCATATATTAAAAAATAGAGAAGGGCGACGCATTGCTGTCATAGTCAATGATATGAGTGAAGTTAATATTGATAAGGATTTAGTAGCACAAGGTGGCGGCTTATCTAGAACAGATGAGAAATTAGTAGAACTTTCTAATGGATGCATATGTTGTACTTTAAGAGACGATTTGTTACGAGAAGTCGAGCGCTTAGTTCACAAAGGGGGTATCGATCAAATTGTAATTGAATCAACTGGGATATCTGAGCCTGTACCAGTAGCTCAAACGTTCTCATACATAGATGAAGAATTAGGTATTGATTTAACCTCTATATGTCGATTAGATACAATGGTGACGGTTGTAGATGCGAATCGCTTTGTTAATGATATTCGTAGTGAAGATTTATTGGCAGACCGTGATGAAAGTGTTGATGATGAAGATGAGCGTACTATTGCTGACTTACTCATTGATCAAGTAGAATTTTGTGATGTGATGATTATCAATAAAATCGATTTGATTAGCGACGAAGCTTTAGAAAAATTAGAAAATGTATTACGTGCATTGCAACCCGAAGCTAAAATTATTAAAACAGTAAATGCTAAAGTGGAATTATCAGATGTACTTAATACGCAATTATTTGATTTTGAGAAGGCAAGTGAATCAGCTGGATGGATCAAAGAATTAACAGCTGGAGGACATGCGACACATACGCCGGAAACAGAAGAGTATGGGATTACATCATTTGCTTATACTAGACGATTACCATTTCATGCAAAAAGATTTCATCAATGGCTAGAACAAATGCCAGAAAATATTGTAAGAACAAAAGGGATTGTATGGTTAGCGCAGTATAATGATGTAGCGTGTTTGTTATCACAGGCTGGTTCATCTTGTAATATTCACCCCGTTACATACTGGGTGGCAACAATGAGTGAAAGTCAACAGCAAGCTATTTTGGAGGCGCGTCAAGATGTAGTAGAAGATTGGGATATCGAATATGGAGATCGTCAAACGCAATTTGTAATTATTGGTACGGATTTAGATCAAGAAAAAATTTCCCGGGAATTAGATGCATGCTTAATTCATAGTAGTGAGATTGATGAAGATTGGCGATTACTAGATAGTCCGTATCAATGGACTTATGATCGACGAATGTAATTGTTTGATTCTGTACTTTAAATGAAAATGTAATATGAATGAATATACTGTGCTGTTTCACGTGAAAAATAAAATAGGCAAGTGCCTCTGAATTCAGAGACGCTTGCCCGCTTAAATAATGAAATCTAAAATATTAATATCGACGTATTTTCAAAATCAGTTATTAGTTGCAAAAAATTTCTATGGCCGAAGGTGTGATATGAGTCGTGCCTAACTATTTTGCAGTTGAAAATAACATTTAAACGATTGCAAATGGTGTGGTAAAGATAAGTAAGGCAAAAAAGTTAATAAAAAATAGGATGATGTTTAACGTCTTATTACCTTTAAACATTGCTATGATATTAATAATAATTGAGATAACAAAGATAATTGCTCCTGGGAAATACCAAAAGTTAAAGTCAGTGTTGTTATAGATGTTCGTAAACATGGTTGTAAAACATATAAAAATGCTAATGAGTGTGACAATAATTGATAATAAACTGGAAATTGAACACTTCTTCATTTTGTCCTTCCTTTCGATGTCGTTATTTATCAAATGAATCAATAGTCATCGTTTTTTCAACAAACGTGATACTGTGTATACCATTATAAGTAAAAATATATTCATTACAATAGTTTATTTTGAAAAGTTATCCAATAATGAAGAGAAGTAAATGTTGGATGTTTAAAGGAGTTTAAACGAGCTGAAAATAAATAGACATAAAAAAACCACCATCGTAAAAGATGGTGGTTATGTAGAATGTAGACTATTTTTTGAATTTTTTAACGATGTCTACGATAGTTTTAACGACTTCGATGATAGTTGATACGATGCTCATGTTCATGACCTCCTTTCAAAAGGGAAATGTATTTAGAGATGGTTGTTGAATATTCAAAAGCTAACTTATAAAATACGTAACTTTTAAATATTATTTTTGAGTAAATTGATCAATTAAGCCTTTAACAATTTCAACAATTTTAGCGATTACATCTGCCATTTAAATGACCTCCCTTACTAATTTGTTATCTATAGTGTAACTGGAATTTGAATTAAATATGTGCATAGTCCCTAAATTAAAATATCAATGTCTTAAGTGAATGATTCATGTTTTTCACTCAACAGTGAGTTATTCCTAAGTGTTATTTTGTCTTTATACTGTTTACATAAGCTTTACAAAAGGATCTTTGAGTAATTAAGCTTTCAATAATCATTATTATATGATTAATTGAGTCTTATTTTGAGAAGCGTAACCATTGACACTCTTGCTCATTTAAAATATATTAATAGTATTATTCGAAAAGGTAATAACTAAGTCTTGCTTTAGCAATTTTAGGTTGAATAACCTTGATTGATAAAGGGGAAAGAGTTCTTACTTTACTACAAAATGATATAGGCAGCTTATTTAAATAAAGTGTACGATTTATTTATACTCCGTAAGATTTATATACATATTGAGGATAAAAGTGCGAAACACTTGAGTTAAATTGAAGCCTACAATAGTTTAAATTCTTTCATTATGACATATATGAAAGGTTAGCTATTGTAGGCTTTTTATTATTGTTTTAGATATTTTTTGAGATGGAGGATACGCAATGTTAAGTTCAGAGTTAATTTTGTTTATGTTTTTTATTACACTTGTCATTGCTATACTGAGTGGATTAATATTTTTGAATCATCGAGTTCCCATTCAATATATTAAATTTCATATATATTTACTTGTTTTACCTATCATTACGGGATTAAGTGGATTAATATTTTTCGGTGAAAGGGCGAATGTTGGACCTTTTGTAGTTGATCATCTTACTTGGTTAATGATGACATTTATTTTGACTTTAGGCTTTATCATTCAAAAGTTTTCTATGCGTTATTTAATTGGCGACATGCATTACCGTAAATATTTTCCGTTTTTTACATTAATTACTGCATTTGCTTCATTGGCATGGTTAAGTGGAGACTTAAGGTTAATGACCATGTTTTGGGGTGCAACATTATTTGTGTTAACACGGCTCATTAAAGTTAACAAATTATGGAAGGTGCCTAGGGAAGCAGCAAGAATTTCAGCTTGGTCATTTATATTGGCATGGTTGTCGTTATTGATTGCTGTCATTTTATTGTATATCGCTACAGGAGATTGGTATATTTATTCGAATATGTCAGATGATAATGCAATCAATTATGGAATGCGTCTCTGTATCAATTTACTTATTGTTTTAGCTGTGATTATTCCGGCGGCACAATTTCCATTTCAAGGCTGGCTTATTGAATCTGTAGCTGCGCCTACGCCAGTTTCAGCTATTATGCACGCTGGTATTGTTAATGCTGGTGGCGTTATTCTTACACGCTTTTCTCCGGTATTTAATGACGAAATAGCCATTTCACTGTTATTAATTATTGCAAGTATTTCAGTATTGTTGGGTTCTGGAATCAGTCTTGTGCATGTTGATTACAAGAGACAACTTGTAGGTTCTACGATAAGTCAAATGGGTTTTATGTTAGTACAATGTGCGCTTGGGGCATATTCTGCGGCGATAGTACATTTAATATTGCATGGTGTGTTTAAAGCGACATTATTTCTACAATCGGGTTCTGTTGTTAAAAGATTTAACATTCCTACGCCTCCATCTGTTAAAAAATCATATGGCTGGCTTGTATTTGGTCGTCTACTAGCTATTCTTATAGCGATAATATTTTGGTTGAATAGTGATAGACATGCATATGATGTATTAAGCGCTCTTATATTAGCTTGGTCGTTAATGGTGTCATGGAATCAATTAGTTGCTTTTAGTCATGGACTCATCGGAAGAGTCATCGGAGTATGTATGATTATTGTTGTAGTAATTGTTTATATTATTACGCATCATTATTTCTTCACGACATTAAGTAACGTTGATATTCATATTGTTTCACCACCACTCATAAGTATTATTCTATCGATTGCTATTATAGTTTTCGGCAGTATGTTAAGCATATGGGTATCACGGCGAAGAGAATCAAAGGCATTTGCGAAGTTATACTTGTGGCTTATTAAAGTAGGAGAGGCTAAAACCCAATCTATAGAAAGTCATCCATCATATTTAAAACGATTTTAGTAAAGGAGGATAGAATTATGCTTCAATCAGATATCAATGAATTAGTCAATCAGGCTAAACGTGTAATTACACCTTTATCACCGATTTCAACATTTGCTGCCCGTAATCCGTGGGAGGGGCTAGAAGATGCTTCGTTTGATCAAGTGGCACGTTGGTTAAAAAGTGTGAGGGATGTTGACATCTATCCTAATGCGTCTACTATTCACAGAGCGATTAGTAATAAAGAAATAGATTTAAAAGTATTTGAAGAACGGTTGGATGAAAATCGTGCGCATTATAATAATAGGTCACTATCTGACAGTGATATCAACACATATATTCAAAGAGCGAAAAATTTAAAAACGATTGAAGAAGGTTACTTTAATACAAAAGATAACGAGAAACTGGAAAAATGGGTACAAACTAATTTTAAGGATTATAAGAAAAAAGAAGATGTGATAGCGCAAAGTGCTAGTGTTTTCACAAAGGAAGGTACACGACTTATTGATATTTTAAATGCTCATATGATTAAGTGGTCTAAATTATATGTTGATGACTTTCAATCAAGTTGGACTATGCCAAAAAGAGAAAAAGGATTCTATCATGCCTGGCAACGTTTAGTTAAACATGATCCATTATTCACAAAAAAACAACGACTTACTTTAGCACATTTGCCAAATCAAGCAACCGAAGCAATAGAGTACGCCTTTCAAGAATTAGGAGTAAAAGAAGAACATCGACAATCATATATTGAGAGTCATTTATTATCTTTACCAGGTTGGGCAGGAATCATGTATCATCGGTCACAGACACAAAGTAATGATGCGTACTTATTAACAGACTATGTTGCGATTCGTCTATCAATTGAGATGGTACTTTTAAATGACCACCATACAACATTATTAAAAAAATCTATATATCTTCAAAAAAAGTTAGAGCAAATACGTTATTTGCTATTTAACATACAAATGAATGTTGAGCAGTGGTTAAATCTATCATCTAAAAAGCAACAAGCATACATTGAATTGGGGACACGATTCAGCCCGTTTTATTTTAAAAAGTTATGGTTAGATGCATGGGAAGAAACGCATGAACGTCGATTGGTTGATGAAATTTATCGTGTTCCAACCGAAGATACTGATCAAGCAAAAGCAAAAGTACAACTTGCGTTTTGTATTGATGTACGATCCGAACCGTTTAGAAGACATTTAGAAAGTGAAGGGCCTTTTGAAACAATAGGGATTGCTGGGTTCTTTGGTCTGCCAATTCAAAAAGAAGTACTTGATGAACAATTTGCACATCCATCTTTACCAGTGATGGTAGAACCTGCATATCGTATTAAAGAATATGCTGATCAACATGAAATGAAAATTTATAATCAACAACAACATACACTTACATCTATGTTTTACAACTTTAAATTAATGAAAAACAACGTGTTGCCAAGTTTGCTTTTACCAGAATTAAGTGGTCCTTTTTTAAGTATTGCGACTATAGCTAACACAATTTTCCCTAAAAAAGCAAAACGTATTGTTCATCGATTCTCACAAAAATGGCTACGTAAACCAACAGGTAAATTAACTATTCAGCGTGAGCAAGATGCGTATTCAAAACTACCAATCGGCTTTACTTTAGAAGAACAGATTCAATTTTCCAAAAAAGCATTACAATTAATGGACTTAACAGATGATTTTGCACCACTTATTGTTCTATGCGGACACGGTAGTGAATCACATAATAATCCCTATCATGCTTCATTAGAGTGTGGGGCTTGCGGCGGTGCCTCGAGTGGGTTCAATGCGAAATTATTAGCAGTAATGTGTAATCAAGAAAATGTTAGACGTGGATTATTGATGGAAGGAATCGACATTCCAAGACATACAGTGTTTATAGCTGCTGAACATCAAACGTCAGTTGATGAGTTAGAGTATATTTATGTTCCACCTTTAACTACAGAAGCTCAAAATGCCTTTGACGAACTTAAGCATGTGATGCCAAAAGTATGTTATAAAGCCAATTTAGAACGTTTGGCATCGTTGCCAAATATAAATAACACTGACCATAATCCTAATGCTGAAGCGCATCGTCACGCTAGCGATTGGAGTGAAGTTCGTCCAGAATGGGGTCTAGCACGAAATGCTGAATTCATTATTGGGAAACGTCAAATCACCCAAAATAGTAATCTAGAGGGACGGGCATTTCTTCATAATTATGATTGGACAAAGGATGAAGACGGTGAGATTTTAAATACAATTATTTCTGGGCCAGCACTAGTAGCACAATGGATTAATTTACAATACTACGCCTCAACCGTGGCACCTCACTATTATGGAAGCGGTAGTAAAACAACGCAAACTGTAACAAGTGGTGTAGGTGTCATGCAAGGAAATGCTAGTGATTTAATGTATGGCTTACCATGGCAGTCAGTAATGATGAATGACAAAGAGGCGTATCACGCACCTATTAGGCTTTTAATTGTTATTCAAGCGCCAGATGCATATATTCAACGTTTGTTAAAACATCATAATCACTTTAGACAAAAGGTTGATCATCAATGGATAAGACTTGCCAGTATTGATGAAAATAATAGTTGGAAAGACTGGTAGGAAATACTCGGTGAGATTAACAATTAAAGATTCATTAGAAGAAATTAAGTTTTTTGATTATTTCAGTTTAATGTTAAACTATAAGTAATCAAGAAATAGGAGTCGTCCAGTTATGAAAAAGACGAAAGGTATTTATGAATCTGAAATTAGTAAAGCCATTACACAATGGGAGAAAGATTTTTTAGGAAGAGGTTCTTTGTCTGTAAAAACAGATATTCTTCGTGATATGGTTATTGTTAGTTTACAAGGTATTTTGACACCTGCTGAATATCGCGTGTGTAAAACGAATGAAGGGCTTTTAAATATTAAACGTACACGTTCTGAACTTGTAGAGTCTGGTGAAGAGGACTTGAGTCGCATTATTAAAGATTTGACTGGACTTAATGTGAAAAGTTTTCATAGTGATTTAAGTACTATTACCGGTGAACGCGTAATGATTTTTAAGTTGGAAGATCGTTTTGATAAAGCATTACATGAGTAATAAATTATTTAACGGTACTATCTTTAATAGATAGTGTTGTTTTATTTTAAATGCAAAAAGTCATTAAAGAAGATGAATAGACGATAACCTATACCCATTAAATTTGGAATCATAATCATAGTAGCGATGAGTTTATCTGATTTAAAGCCAATGATACATAAAATAATTGGAATTATGTAAAGAATAAACAACCATACTAACAACGTATCAAAGTCTGGATGTAATGGAATAAAAAAACGAATTAAGGTAATAAGGAGCGCAATATAAATCAATATTTTTTTAGTAAACAATGTGTCGCCTCCTCATTAAAATTATATTTTATGTTAAATCACATTATACATTATTGTATATGTAATGAGTATGATATTTTGTAGACATTTAAAGTATTCAAGTAAATGTTCTTTAAGTAAAATTAATGATAAAACACTGATATAGTGTAAAATGAGAAAGAATGAATATGTTTGAAGTGAGAAGACATATTACATATTCAAAAGAAGACATAATAACTTAAGTGAACCATATTAAAGAAATAGGTGTTGATATGAATTTTAAATATATGAATATAGCAAAAGGGATAATTCCAATTTTAATAAGCATGATTATTCTTTTAAGCTTTATCTCTACTCATGTGCTAGCGCAAAATCAGTGGTTGAGAATGGTTGATCTTAGCGTACAAGAGTGGTTTAGTAATCAATTTGGGGATCCCAATAGAGTGTTTGGACATGGTTTCATCAACAATATAATGACGTTTTGCGCTACCTTTGGTGATGTTAAGATCATTTTAATTGTGGCTACCATTATTGCAGTGCTACTCACGTTTTACAAGAAGGTTCCACAAGCAATATGGCTAATCATAACGATGACTAGTGGCGCATTGATTAATTATTTAATTAAGCAAACGATTGAAAGGTCAAGGCCCGAGAATCATTTAATTGTTGATACAGGATGGTCTTTTCCTAGTGGGCATTCTAATATTAATACATTATTCTTTTTAATGATTATGATCATTATTATCCCGTTAATCCGACAGCGTGCTTTTAAATTTATAATCACAATTTTAAGTATTGCATTTTGGATTAGCGTTTTAATAAGTAGACTGTATTTTCATGCACACTACTTTTCTGACGTTGTAGGAGGCGTAAGTTTAGCGATTATTTGGGTGTCGTTATTTATATTAGTGTCACCTTTATTAAAATTTGGGGGAGAAAAGTAAGTGAAAGTAGCACGAAAAATTTAAAAATAGCATTTTTTAGACGGTCTTGAGAGTGCAGGGCGTCTATTTTATATCAACATCTACATAAATAGGAGTGAATGTAAAAATGAAAGTTAAATCACCACAATCAATCTACTTAAAAGGACATCGTCAACAAGCTGTATTGTTATTACATTCTTTTACGGGAACTGTACGTGATGTAAAACATTTAGCACAACAGTTGAATGAAGAGGGATTTACTTGTTACGTGCCTAGTTATCCAGGCCACGGTTTGCCACTTAAGGAATTTACCCAACACAATATTAATGATTGGTGGGAACAAGTTACAGCAGCATATCAATTTTTAAGAAATGCAGGATACAGTAGAATTAATGTGACAGGCGTATCATTAGGCGGATTATTTACTTTAAGGTTAGCTGAACATTTTGATTTAGAACGTATAGCTGTGATGTCAGCCCCACATAAAAAGCGTGAAAGCGAGATTGCGTGGCGTCTTGAAAGGTATGGGCATCGAATGAATGAAATTTTGAGTTTAAGCGAAGAAGAGCGTCGTCACCAAATGGAAACCATCTTGTCTTATGATAAAGAAATTGAAGTGTTTCAAGGTGTAATTGATGAAATTATGGCTTATCTTGCAAATATTACAGTACCAGTGAATATTATGTATGGCGAAGAAGATGACCCATTATATGCTCAAAGTGCGCAATACATTTATGATAATGTAAATAGTCAAGATAAAGAACTGCTCAAATTTGAAAAAAGCGGTCATCTTATGACGTATGGCGATCATGCATACAGAGTAGAACAATCTATTATTCAATTTTTCAGTAAATAAAGGAGTGTAGAAATATGAAACGTACATTTTTATTAACTTATACAACCGTATCAGGAAAAACATATACGGAATTTAAAACATTTGAAAATGGTCCCGATTACGATACATGTGTATCACGAATTATAGATGAATTTGATGAATTGGCATACTTATATATTAAAAAAGATGTTGTACATTATATTAATGTTGATCACATTGAAAGTCTAGACATTGAAGAAGTGACAGAGGGACAACACATTACTTATGATTTTGAATAAAAATACAGCATCAATCCATAAATATCAAAAAATGTGTATCTCATTATTCTGACAATATATAGGTACATTGCACATAAAATAAACTCATGATAGAGTAGAACTTAAGCATTTTAACACTTTAGCGCTTTAAAGGGAGTTGGTAATTTGAGTGGTCATTCACAATGGAAGACGTCTACCGGTTTTATATTAGCTAGCGCAGGTTCTGCAATAGGATTGGGTGCAATGTGGAAGTTCCCATATATGGCAGGTATATACGGCGGTGGCGCTTTTCTATTAATGTTTTTAATTTTTACTATATTTGTAGGACTACCACTGTTAATTATGGAATTTACGGTAGGTAAAATGGGTCGTACATATACAACGCAAATATATAAGAAATTAACGGGAAAGAAATGGCTTAATATTATCGGATGGAATGGTAATTTAGCCGTATTTATACTATTTGGTTTTTATAGTGTTATTGGTGGTTGGATTATTATATATATAGGTTATGTCATAGCACAAATCATGGTTTTTAAATCAAGTACGCTGACAAATATTCAATTTGAAACAATCATTAGTAATCCATGGTTGACTGTTTTAGGTCAAGGCATATTTATTTTGATAACAATGGTAATTGTTATGTTAGGTGTTGAAAAAGGTTTAGAAAAAGCTTCTAAAATAATGATGCCTCTATTATTTATCTTTTTAATTATCGTTGTAGCACAATCTTTAACTTTAGAAGGTGCTTTAGAAGGTGTACGTTATATACTGCAACCTCGAGTTGAAGATATGTCTATTCAAGGTGTACTATTTGCGTTAGGACAATCGTTTTTTACGCTGTCCCTAGGTACAACCGGAATGATTACTTATGCAAGCTATGCACCTAAAAATATGACGATAAAGTCTTCAGCACTTTCAATTGTCGTAATGAATATTTTAATTTCTGTCTTGGCTGGATTAGCTATATTTCCTGCGCTTAAAACATTTGGTTACCAACCCCAAGAAGGCCCTGGCTTATTATTTAAGGTTTTACCACTAGTATTTAGCGAAATGACTTTTGGTACATTCTTTTACTTTATATTTTTACTATTATTCTTATTTGCGGCATTAACGTCTTCTATATCATTATTAGAGTTAAATGTATCTAATTTTACTAAAAATGATAATAGTAAAAGACAAAAAGTGGCAATCATAGGTAGTATACTTGTATTTATCATTAGTATCCCAGCAACATTATCTTTTAGTAGTCTAAGTCATTTGCGTTTTGGCGCTGGTACGATATTTGATAATATGGATTTTATTGTATCTAATATTCTTATGCCATTAGGGGCACTAGGAACAACATTAGTGGTTGGCCAATTACTAGATAAAAAATTATTAAAAGAAAGCTTTGGGAAAGACAAATTCAACCTATTTTTACCGTGGTATTATTTAATTAAGTTCATCATGCCTATTGTTATTATTTTAGTATTTATAGTTCAATTATTTTAAGTCATTGAGACGTTATTGATAAAACTAAAACAAACGGTCAATTCCATTTTTTAGTGGAGTTGACCGTTTTACTATATAAAGAATGTTATGTAGTTGATTCGAAATATCTAACACCATTAAACGAGCGAATGTTTAACTATGATCTTAAATTGTTTTCTTAAGCGGAAGATAATGAATGTTAAATAGAAGTGTCTATATTTTCTAAAGTAACATCTTGTTTTTGTAATTCATTCATTAACTTTTGCGACATAGTTGAATTAGTAATAATTACATTTTTGAACTCACAATTTTTGAATTTTACATCTTTAAATGTTGTTCCTTCAATTTCTACATTTTTGAAAGAAACGTTTTTAAAAATGATATCAGTCCATTTTACGCTACGAATGAGATTGCTATCGAACATTGCATTTTGGAATAAAGTACTATTAAATACGGATTGATCAAATGGTGTATTCACAAATGTTGAATCTTTAAATTGGTTTTTGTAAAAATGAACATCTTCGAAAATACAATTATTAAACCCGCACGTTGTAAATTTACAATTACAAATTGCTTCTATATTCTTAAAAATACCTTCATTAAAATTACAGTTTTTAAAACGACTTTTATTAACCTCTAATTCATCATACATAGAATTTCTAAAACTAGATGATGTGTAACGAAGATTCTTATAATTTTCATTGGTAAATACAGATAAAGATAAATCTTGTTTCGTCATAATTAAAGCAGCTCCTTATCATTTCTAGTGTATGTAATTCGATAACTTTTATCGATGTGCTAGCTTATTTACCCCTATCATAACACTTTCGGTATGTATTCTCATATAAACGTAATCAATTATAAAAATACTTATTTTAAATAATGTTTAAATTTCAAATTGATTGTACGTTTTTCAGAAATTGCAAAAACAATGCCGATAAGTTATAATTCATATCTGATAAGTAAGAATTAGCGCTAACATAAATAAAGAAAGTGGGTTAAGTTCAGTGATACTCATTGTTGTCATCTGAACCAAAAATAATGATTGCATACGATTTGATAGGACAAACTCCATTAGTTTTATTAGAAAGCTTTAGTGACGAGAATGTTAAAATATACGCCAAACTTGAGCAATTTAATCCTGGTGGTAGCATCAAAGACCGTCTAGGGAAGTACTTAATTGAAAAAGCAATAGATGAAGGACGACTTAAAGAAGGGGATACAATAGTCGAAGCGACTGCTGGTAATACAGGCATTGGACTTGCTATTGCTTCTAATCGGCACAAAGTAAAATGTATCATCTTTGCTCCAGAAGGATTTGCAGAAGAAAAAATTTCAATTATGAAAGCATTGGGTGCAGATGTTAGACGTACCCCCAAAGCTGAGGGAATGACTGGCGCACAGCAAGAGGCGTTGGCATACGCAACACGATATGGATATTTATATATGAATCAATTCGAAACTAAAGATAATCCTGGGGCATATACACAAACACTTGCCAAACAACTCACAGATGAACTTTCACATATTGATTATTTTGTGGCAGGTGTTGGGTCCGGTGGTACGTTTACAGGAGTTGCACAACACTTAAAAACGTATGATGTAAAAAATTATATTGTAGAACCAGAAGGCTCTGTCTTAAATGGTGGTGTCAGTCATCCTCATGCAACTGAAGGGATTGGTTCTGAAAAGTGGCCATCATTTTTAGAAAAAGAATTAGTAGATGGTATTTTTACTGTTGCCGATAAAGATGCTTTTAATAATGTTAAACTTGTCGCGAATAAAGAAGGATTGTTAGTTGGTAGTTCTTCGGGAGCGGCATTACAAGGAGCGTTGGAATTAAAAAAAAGCATTCAAAATGGTGTGATTGTTACCATCTTTCCAGATGGAAGCGATCGATACATGTCCAAACAAATATTCAACTATAAGGAGAGTTTTAATAATGAATAAAAAAACGCAAATGATACATGGGGGACATACGACAGACAACTATACTGGAGCAGTGACAACACCTATTTATCAAACAAGTACTTATTTACAAGATGATATTGGTGATTTAAGACAAGGGTACGAATATTCACGTACTGCAAATCCTACACGTGCGTCTCTTGAAAGTGTTATTGCTAATTTAGAACATGGTAAGCATGGTTTTGCTTTTGGTTCAGGAATGGCAGCAATTAGTGCAGTTATCATGTTATTAGATAAAGGAGATCACTTAGTTCTTAATTCTGATGTTTATGGTGGCACATATCGTGCATTAACTAAAGTATTTACTCGCTTTGGTATAGACGTAGATTTTGTTGATACAACTAAAATTGAAAACATTGAACAATATATTAAACCTGAAACTAAAATGTTATATGTAGAAACACCTTCAAATCCATTATTGCGTGTGACTGATATTAAAGCATCAGCAAAAATTGCAAAAAAATATGATTTGATATCTGTAGTCGATAATACATTTATGACACCTTACTACCAAAACCCTTTAGACTTTGGTATTGATATCGTATTGCATTCGGCTACTAAATATATTGGAGGCCATAGTGATGTTGTAGCTGGTCTTGTTGCTACTGCTGATGATGATTTAGCAGAACGTCTAGGCTTTATTTCAAATTCTACAGGTGGTGTACTTGGACCTCAAGATAGCTATTTATTAATCAGAGGTATTAAAACGCTAGGTCTAAGAATGGAGCAAATAAACCGAAACGTTGAAGGTATTGTGCAAATGTTACAAAAGCACCCTAAAGTTCAACAAGTATTCCATCCTAGTATTAAGGAACATATGAACTATACTATCCATCAAAATCAAGCAACTGGGCATACAGGGGTAGTATCTTTTGAAGTTAAAGATACAGAAGCGGCTAAACAAGTGATTCACGCAACAAACTACTTTACACTGGCAGAGAGTTTAGGGGCAGTTGAAAGTCTAATTTCTGTACCGGCACTTATGACGCATGCGTCCATCCCATCAGATGTAAGAGCCAAGGAAGGTATTACGGATGGTCTCATTCGTTTATCTATTGGTATTGAAGACACAGAAGACTTAGTTAATGATTTAGAACAAGCCTTAAATACTTTGAGATAATATCACTTATTTAGAGATTAAGATGATGAAATGAAACGTTTTGCATCTTAATCTCTTGTTTTATATTTACTATTGAGTTGCGTAATTTCCACAATTTTTGAGATAAGTAACCAATTGTAGAACATTATTTTTCAGAATATTAATTAATTTTGGAAAAATCAAAAAATATTGTTGACGGTACGACATCAATTCAATATAATGCAAATATTCAGATAATTTTAATCGGAAATTGGAGGGAGAGATTAGGTGATTGAATTCAAAAATGTTAACAAAGTTTTTCGCAAAAAAAGAGAAACTATTCAAGCTTTGAAAAATGTATCATTTAAGATTGACCAACATGATATTTTTGGTGTTATTGGTTATAGTGGTGCTGGTAAAAGTACATTAGTTCGGTTAGTCAATCAACTTGAGACAGTATCAGATGGTCAAGTTATTGTTGATGGTCATGAGATTGATACATATAAAGAAAAAGATTTACGTGATATTAAAAAAGATATCGGTATGATCTTTCAACATTTCAATTTGCTTAATTCTAAATCAGTCTATAAAAATGTTGCAATGCCACTTATTTTAAGTAAGACAAATAAGAAAGAAATTAAGGAAAAAGTTGACGAAATGTTAGAATTTGTGGGGCTTGCTGATAAAAAAGATCAATTTCCAGATGAATTATCAGGTGGACAAAAACAACGTGTTGCCATCGCAAGAGCATTAGTAACGCATCCTAAAATATTATTATGTGATGAAGCGACAAGTGCTCTGGATCCAGCTACTACAAGCTCAATTTTAAATTTATTAAGTAATGTGAATCGAACATTTGGTGTGACGATTATGATGATTACACATGAAATGAGCGTAATTCAAAAAATTTGTCATCGTGTAGCTGTCATGGAAAATGGCGAAGTGATAGAAATGGGGACAGTTAAAGATGTCTTTAGTCATCCACAAACGAACACTGCAAAAAATTTCGTTTCGACGGTGATTAACACTGAGCCTTCAAAAGAGTTACGGGCCTCTTTTAACTCGAGAAAAGATTCAAATTTCACAGATTATAAACTGTTTTTAGACTCTGAACAAATTCAATTGCCAATATTGAACGAGCTTATCAACGAGCATCATCTTAACGTTAACGTATTATTTTCTTCTATGTCAGAAATTCAAGATGAAACGGTTTGTTATTTGTGGTTGAGATTTGAGCATGATGAGTCATTTAATGATTTTAAACTTACTGATTACCTTTCAAAACGACATATTCGGTATGAGGAGGTTATATAAATATGTTTGGTTCAAGTTTAGATTCATCTCAATTATTACAAGCTCTATACGAAACATTGTATATGGTGACTGTATCACTTGTAATCGGTGCTTTAATAGGTATACCTCTTGGCATCTTGTTAGTGGTAACTAGAAAAAACGGTATATGGTCGAATACAATATTGCATCAAGTATTAAATCCTATCATTAATATTTTAAGATCAATTCCGTTCATTATTTTATTAATAGCCATAGTGCCTTTTACTAAATTGCTAGTTGGCACATCTATCGGCACAACAGCAGCCATAGTACCACTCACGGTTTATGTAGCACCTTATATCGCACGCTTAGTAGAAAACTCATTACTGGAAGTCGATGACGGGATTATTGAGGCAGCTAAAGCAATGGGTGCATCACCTCTTCAAATTATACGTTATTTTTTATTGCCAGAAGCACTTGGTTCATTAATTCTAGCTATAACTACAGCTATTATTGGTCTCATAGGTAGTACAGCAATGGCTGGTGCTGTTGGTGGTGGCGGTATAGGTGATTTGGCTTTAGTGTATGGTTATCAACGATTCGATACAATTGTCATTGTGATTACAGTCATTGTACTTATTATTATTGTTCAAATTATACAAACGTTAGGTAACTTTATCGCTAGGGTTATCCGTAGAAATTAAAATACTAGTAAGTGTTTTATAAATATTTAGGGGGAATTCATTTATGAAAAAGATTTTAAGTTTTTTAATCGTTGCAATTTTAGTTTTATCAGCATGTGGCGGTAATAATGGTAAAAAGGTAACCATAGGTGTTGCATCCAACGACACGAAGGCTTGGGAAAAAGTTAAAGAATTAGCTAAAAAAGATGATATTGATTTAGAAATCAAGCACTTTTCAGATTACAATGTTCCAAACAAAGCACTTAGTGACGGGGATATTGATTTAAATGCCTTCCAACACTTTGCTTTTTTAGATCAATATAAAAAAGCTCATAAAGATACCAATATTGAAGCACTTAGCACTACAGTATTAGCTCCATTAGGTATTTATTCAGATAAAGTTAAGAACATTAAAGATGTTAAAAAAGGTGCGCAAGTTGCTATTCCGAATGATGTATCTAACCAAGCTCGAGCACTTAAGTTATTAGAATCTGCAGGTTTAATTAAGCTTAAGAAGAACTTTGGATTAAACGGAACAACAAAAGATATTGAAAGTAATCCTAAAGATTTAAAAATTAAAGCTGTTGATGCACAACAAACAGCGCGTGCACTTTCTGATGTGGATATATCAGTTATCAATAACGGTGTTGCAACAAAAGCAGGAAAAGACGCTAAAAAGGATCCTATTTATTTAGAAAAAGCAAGTTCAGATGCAGTAAAACCATATATTAATGTTGTAGCTGTCAACTCTAAAGACAAAGATAATAAAACCTACAAAAAAATTATAGAACTTTATCATTCAAAAGAAGCTCAAAAAGCATTAAAAGAAGACACTAAAGACGGTGAAAAACCAGTAGATCTTTCTAAAAAGGAAATCGAAGAAATCGAAAATGAGTTGGCAAAAAAATAATATAAAGTTTTAGCGCAACATTCACCATATAGAAATTTTTAGTCTAGAATTCCAGTTATATGTGATGGTTGCAAAACAATTTTATAGTCAATGACTAAGTTGAAGATATATTTCTATATCTTTCATGGCATTTTACCTTTTTGAAGTGGGATAAAGAATTCATAGCGAATTCTATTCCTACTTCTTTTTTTATTCGAAATGTTGCATTTAGAATCTAGAAATAAGCGTCTGTCCATTTAATATTAATTTGAAAATAGAAAAAACATTACATTCGAAATTGTAAATATAAGGTGCGAAACCATATTAATAATAATTGTGATAAAAAAGACATTGTAATTGACTGCAAAATGTATTAAATTGGATAAATGCAAATATGTTTGAGCGTAGCCCTATTTTTTATTTAAAATAATATTTGTAATCAGAATGTCATCTAAAGCAAACATGCTATACATAATTAAAGAGTATAATATCTTTGTATTGTTAAAACGCGAATAAACAAAACCTAAAGTAGAGGAGGATTTCAAGTGCAAAAAAAATATATTACTGCCATTATTGGAACAACTGCCCTTAGCGCATTGGCATCAACTCATGCACAAGCTGCAACAACGCATACAGTAAAAAGTGGAGAATCTGTATGGTCAATTTCTCACAAATATGGGATTAGTATTGCTAAATTAAAATCACTTAATGGATTGACTTCCAATTTAATATTCCCTAATCAAGTATTGAAAGTATCAGGCTCATCTTCAAGAGCAACGTCAACAAATAGTGGCACAGTTTATACAGTTAAAGCTGGAGATTCATTATCTTCTATTGCTGCAAAATACGGTACAACTTATCAAAAAATCATGCAACTTAATGGGTTAAATAACTATCTTATTTTCCCTGGACAAAAGTTGAAAGTTTCTGGTAAAGCGACGAGTTCCAGTCGTGCAAAAGCTAGTGGGTCTAGTGGTCGTACTGCAACATATACTGTTAAGTATGGAGACTCACTATCTGCAATTGCTAGTAAATATGGGACAACGTATCAAAAAATTATGCAATTAAATGGATTAACTAATTTCTTTATCTATCCTGGACAGAAGTTAAAAGTGCCTGGAGGTAGTTCTAGTAGCTCATCTTCTAATAATACTAGATCAAACGGTGGCTATTATTCACCAACTTTTAACCATCAAAACTTGTATACTTGGGGACAATGCACATGGCACGTATTTAATAGACGTGCTGAAATAGGAAAAGGTATCAGTACATACTGGTGGAATGCAAATAATTGGGACAATGCATCAGCTGCTGATGGATATACTATTGATTATCGTCCTACAGTAGGCTCAATTGCACAAACTGACGCTGGTTACTATGGTCACGTAGCGTTTGTAGAGCGCGTGAATAGCGATGGAAGTATTTTAGTTTCAGAAATGAACTGGAGTGCAGCTCCTGGAAATATGACATATAGAACAATTCCAGCTTATCAAGTGAGAAATTACAAATTTATTCATTAAGAAAATTGTTTAACAATATATAACTATCAAATTAAGCCCATTGATGATTGGATTAAGAATCATCAATGGGCTTAATTATAGTTTTATAAAGATGCTACCAAATCTTTATAATATCGGAAAACTTGACTATTTTAATAAGTCTAAGCTTTGCATAAGTTGTTTGTAATTATTCACTGCGGCGTTATATTTTAAAGTGTCTTTATTTTTCACTTTTTGTAGTGGGTGCTCAATGATGTTAATCATATGTTTTGATAAACTATCAATATCATTTTTTTCAATGAGATAGCCATTTATCCCGTTTTGAATAATTTCACTTGGACCGTAACGAACGTTATAAGATAGGACTGGACACCCCATTTCTATACTTTCCATAAGTGTTAAGCCAAATCCCTCATATTGACTTGTAAGTAGAGAGGCTTTAGAATTCTTAAATTCTTGTAAAGGTTGATTGGTATATTTAAATATTTTAACTTTATCCGATAATTTTAATTCTGAAATCAAAGTATTCATCAATGGAATTTGATTATCTTCATCTCTACCAAATAAATGTAATTCTGTTTGGTAACCACTTTGCAAAAACTTGTGATAAGCTCTAATAATATGATCAATCTGTTTCTCTGTGCTAAAACGGCCTATATATATAAAGCGATTTTGATTGTTTGAGGAATCTTGTTCTACCTCCGTATCTAATTCGATAAAATGTGGTACTAGTTGGAATTGGTCGTCACTTATATGGAAATGTTGCTGTATATCGTGCTTTTGTTGGTGAGTGAGAACAATATACTTATAAACATTTTTTGATTGATTTAAAGCAAATCGATATGATTTTTTTATTTGGTCCCCTGATAAATGCGAGCTATGTAAAACAAGAATATTTTTTGTTTGGTGCGTTTGTTTAAGTAATGGTTTATCTAAAAATCGAGCATCATTAAAGACGATATCTTGATTTTTGAATCTATTCTGAAAATAAAACTGAGCTAATAATTTATCATTTTTAAAGGTCTTATAAAGTTTTTTATTTCTATATATTTCTACGCCATTAATTTTGCTGTTTGGTTTAGTTTTGAAATATCTCTTGCAGTACATAGAGCCCTCAGTATCAAATAATTCGTCGCTATGTTTTAAAGAAGAGTCATCATAATAATATTCTTTTCTATGAAGTTGGCCGTATAAGTTATATTGATGGCGCTCATATTTCAATCCTGATGTGGGAGAAATGAAGTCCTCATATTCAAGAACATTAGACTGTCCATAATACTTTCGAGATCTCACATGACATTCATTATTATAATAATGAATAAGACCACTCTTTTTTCCTTGCTTATCAATAAGTCCTTTAATCTTTCTAGGTGTTTTAATGTGTTTTGGATTCCTAGTAATCAATGTTTTTGGGACTTTAAAAAGTTTGAAATTTGATAACCATTCATACATATTCTCGAATTGTATATTTTCTGTAACTTTGTTTTCTTGTCTGTATTTTTTATAAATACTAGGATAATTACCATGATAATTAGTGGTGAGAATTTTACTTGGAATTTTAAATTCTTCATCTAACAGTTTAATTCGTCTGAGTAAAGCTTGAGTTCTACCACCATGGGATAATGGAAGGGTGGTTGTTACTGTGTATATCATAATTAATTCTCCTTTATTTCAAACTTAAATTATTAGATAAGTTGTATAAATTGTTAATTACTTATGATAAACATTTTTATGAAAATTACAAGAATTTTAATAACTATTCAGAATTTGTACTATATAACCGTGTTTGTGTTTAGTATTAAATGCAATGCTTTGTCACACTATTTTATAATTGTTTAATTTGTTTAAAATAAAAAAGAGGTGAGGAAGAATTTTTAATCTATTCATCTCCCCACCTCTTACTTTAAGATAAAAAGTTTAAAAATGATTAGAACAATATTTTTAAAACTAGTCATCTCATAAGAATATATTTTAATGTTTGGCAACTTATTTTTTCTGAAAAAATTTAATTATCAGTTTTAATTTGTTTAGTGATAGTCATATTCATCTCTAACTTTTTTAAAACTTGTGAATAAGCGTACCCCATTGATTGCAAATGATCCAAGTGCACTTAACTTACGAAGTTTAGATGCAGATTTAATAGAAATGTAAAAATCAATGATTGTTCCAAGTGCGCTTAGACCTAATGATAAATAGACAAGTTGTTTATTCTTAGCATTATAGCGAATTCCGTTATAACCATCTACAATGAATCCTGCTACATTGAATAATCTTGATAAACGTGAAGCGTTTGCTTGTTTAGCCATAAATTATGATTCCCTCCGTATACCATACTTATTTTGAAGATTAAAATATTCGAATGTATGGTTAATTGTCATATTTTCAATTAAATGTAGTTTAGTTAAATCATGTAGTAACTTATTTATGATAACATAATACTAAATATAAGTATGAAATTGAAGATATTTATTATGAATAAGGGTGAATTGATGAATGATTAAATGTGTTTGCTTGGTTGAAGAAAAGAATCATCAGTTACTACTTGTACAAGTTCGACATAGAGATAAGTATTATTTCCCGGGTGGTAAAATTGATGAGGGTGAGAGCCTTGTGGAAGCTTTACAGAGAGAATTGAAGGAAGAATTGCGCTTAGAATTAGCTAAAGATGAATTAGAATTTATTGGAACTATTGTCGGAGAAGCCTATCCACAACCTAATATGTTGACTGAACTTAATGGATTTAAAGTTAATCGAGCTATAGATTGGTCAAAAGTTGAAACCGATCATGAAATTACTGACATGAAATGGTTCGATATCAATGACAGTGAAAATATAGCGCCTGCAGTGAATACGTGGATTAAGGAATTTATCAATGATTAATAGATAGGGTTTAAATATTAACATCATATTACGCAACTCAATTTCTATTGATGTGAAGTTTTGATAATATCAAGTTTATGAAAGCGCGCTAATTGAATATTTAAACTGTGCTCATTATAGAAGCCATTAACCTAACCTAGTTGTGCAGGTACATAGATGACTGAATCTTTCTGAGTGAAAAGATTAATGGTTAGACAGTATATGAAAAAACCTATTTGCTATATTATTTTGGCGATGCATTATAGAAAGTTAATGTTGAGCAAAAGTTGTCGGTGAAAAGTGAGTAAGTTGTTACACAGATGTGAGAAAGATATATTTTCATGGGTTAAAGAATTTACGTACACTATCAAATATAAAAAAGAATATGACGAATATTTATTAAAAATGCAATTACTTTAAATTAGGTTTATACATTAAGAATAATATTAAACATCCCATCGCCATATAATAATTAAGTTAAATTGTTTGATTATCAACGCTCGCTTTAATTATTTAAAGGCGATGGGAATATTTTATTTATTTTGTTGATTCGTAAGAGTCTTCTTCTGACTGACATGTTTGATCATAAATGCTGTAATCCATGCAGTAATGGGAATGCTAATTGCAACGGCGATACCACCAAGTAAAATAGCTATAAATTCCTGTGTGAATATCTTCGAATTAATGATGTGTCCAAATGAATATTTTAATTTAAAGAACCAGAAGAATAAAGTTAATTGTCCTCCGAAAAATGCTAAATAAATGGTGTTGGCAGAAGTTGCTAATATCTCTCTACCCACACGCATACCAGACTGAAATAATTGATGCTGATTTAAATTTGGATTAGTCTCATTTAGTTCATACATAGGGGAACTAATTGTTATTGCTAAATCAATGACTGCAGCTATCACTGCAAGAACAATTGTAAATACCATAAATTGTACCATATTAATACCAATATTCATTGAATACACATATGTTTCATCCTGCTGTTCGGTGGCAAAACCTTGTAAGTGACCCATCTCAACTGAAAAGTATATCATGAGTATTAATATAAGTATTGTTACTAAAGTACCTAGAAAAGCCGCTTGTGTTTTTACATTGTAACTATTTAATACAAATAAATTAATTGCGGCTATGATAAAGCAAAATATAAATGTGACAAGATAGATTGGCACACCATATATAATTAAAAGAATACTTATTACAAGAATGATAAAATTTAAAAACAAAGTGAAAAAAGAAATGAGTCCTTTTTTACCTCCGAAAATAACCATTATCAACAATAATAAGAAACCTAAAATAGTAATTGCACTCATTGATTAACACCTCGCAGTTTAAACCATAGTTCCATTAAAGCAATTGTTATAGGAATAGTTAAAACGATACCTATCCCACCAGTTAATGCTCGAGCAACTTCTAATGACCAATTCATCGAAATAGTATAAGTAATAGTGTTAGCATTTTTTAAATAAATTAGAAACATAGGTAAGCTACCAGATAGATATGAAAAGAGAAGTATATTAGTCATTGTTCCCATTATATCCTGACCGATATGTCTTCCGGCAAGAGCCCAACGTTTCATGGAAATTTGAGGGCTACGTTTTAAAATTTCGTACATCCCACTTGCAATAGTAATAGAAACATCCATCACTGCTCCAAGTGTACCTATTAGTACGGAAGCTAGAAAGACATCCTTAGGAGGGAGAGTAAGGAAAGTGATTGTTTCGTATTTTATTCCATTTCCCCCGGTAAATTTGATGATGACTTCGGTAATTCCAACACATAAGAACGTACCAATCAGCGTACTTACAATAGTAATTAAGGTTCGGCTATGCCAACCTGTTACAAGTAGTAAAGTGAAAGAAGTGGAAATGATAATAGCACAAGTCATCAAAAAGAATAAACTTATAGCCCCATATTGATCATGTATTAAAATAGCTCCCATAACGGCAATGGTATTAACGATAAGAGATAATATAGATTGAAGTCCTACTTTTTTTCCTACAACTAAAACAGTAAGTAAAAATAAGCCGGTTATTATGACAACAATAGTATCTCGTTTTTTCTCTATAATAGTTGCGTCTTTAGGATTTTTAGAAATATGTAAAAGAACCTTGTCATTTTTGGAAAATGATTCTGAATCAGCTTGAGATTTCACATATTGGTGGGGAATCGTCGTTGTTTGCCCCTTGAATTCACCATTTAGAATCTTGAATGTTATCTTCTCTTTGTACTTAATATCTTTATTTTTGTGCTCGTCTGTTACCTTTTGTGATTGGATATCAGTAATTTGAGTGATTTGTCCTATAGGCATATTATAAAATCTATCGTTAAAAAACGTGAATATTAACGTACCTAAAAACAGGCAACTAAAGATTATCATCATCCAAGTAAAAGGTGTTTTAAAAAAATTCTTGGATTGCATCTTAAAACCTCAATTCTCAACTTGATAATCATATTGATATAGTGATTATACGACCTTTTATGATTGAACTCAAAAAGTTATCAATGAAATGTTTATGTTGAAGAGTGATAAAGTTTTGCAAAGATAAGATGAATGGTTAATATATAGTCGATTTATTTAATAATGTGCAAATTAAATTCCATGCTATATTAATGTCGTTTTTCTTGTTATCTTTTCGCATAACTACACATAGCATTCGTTTTAATTCTGTATGATTTAAAGGGATTTTAGTCCAATTTACGTGATCATATAGTAAAGAATTTTGACTAGAAATAATAAATCCCTTATTATGACTCAAAATATGTTGAGCGAGTTTCATATCTGAAATCATTCGTACTTGTGCCTTAGTCTTTTCAATCAATTTACTTTTTATTGAGCTTGTCATTGGTTCGAGACAGTATAGTGATTGATTTGTAAATTGAGATAGCGGGGGATGTACAGTCATAGCTAGTGGATGTGATTTGGGCACATACATATAATAATTTTCTTCAAATAAAGGCATGACGCGTAAATGTGTTTCCCGTTCTAACACAGGAGTAAATTCAGTGATTGCAAGATCCAATTGATTGGAAAGGATTTGATCTAATAATTTATCATGTTTTGTAAGTTGCGGAATCATGGTACTGTTACTTTGTTGTTCAAATGTTTGAATTAGGGGAAGAATCATTTGAGAGGCATCACTTTCTTCATATCCAATATAAATTGTCTGTTGGTTATGTGATACGTGTTGTTGAAATGAGTGAATGGTTTTATCCATTAATTCTAGTATTTGAGTTGCCTGTGAGAGTAACTGTCTACCTTCAACAGTTAATATGATATTTCTCCCACTTCTTTTAAATAATGTCACCCCCAATTCTTTTTCGAGTTGAGTGATTTGACGACTAATCGCAGACTGTGCAATGTTTAGTTCTAATGCCGCATCTGAAATATGCTCTCGACGTGCAACCTCTACAAAGTATCTAAGTTGTTTTATATCCATAGTTGATTTCCCTCCATTCAATAAAATAAATACTGTCTTATTCTAAACCTAGTATATCAGTATTTTTTACAATCGTTCTAATAATTAGATGAATTTAATCTAATTTATATATTGAACAGATAAATAAATTACATTATAGTAATTACTATCAAACAAAATTGTCAGAAAATTCTAATAAGGGAGTGTGCATCATGTACAATGAGAAATTAAAAAAGGGACTATACGATTATCGTGAAGAGCATGATGCGTGTGGTATTGGATTTTATGCCAATATGGATAATAAAAGATCTCACGATATTATAGAAAAATCTTTAGAAATGTTAAGACGGTTAGATCATCGTGGTGGAGTAGGTGCCGATGGTATTACTGGTGATGGTGCAGGAATTATGACGGAGATACCATACCAATTGTTCGAACAATTAACAGAATTCAAAGTTCCCGGCGAAGGATATTATGCCGTGGGATTATTTTTTTCTAAAGAGAAAGTTAGAGATTCAATTCACGAAGAGATGTTTAATCAATATTTTGAAAGTGAAGGTTTTAAAGTCATTGGATATAGAGATGTGCCAGTAGATACTCGCGCTATTGCTCAACATGTTGCAGATACTATGCCTTATATTCAACAAGTATTTGTTGACATCACAGGTGTAAAAGAAGTTGAAAAACGATTGTTTTTAGCAAGAAAGCAAATTGAAAAATATAGTGAAACACAATCCATAGATTTATATTTTACAAGTCTCTCTCATAGAACGATTGTTTATAAAGGTTGGTTACGTTCGGATCAAATTAAAGGCTTATATTTAGACCTACAAAATGAGGCATATCAATCAAAATTAGGACTTGTACACTCCCGCTTTAGTACTAATACATTTCCAAGTTGGAAACGTGCACATCCCAATCGCATGCTTATGCACAATGGTGAAATTAATACCATTAAGGGTAACGTAAACTGGATGCGAGCACGCCAAAATAAACTAGTTGAAACATTATTTGAAGATGAGAAAGATAAGGTGCATTTTATTGTTGATGAAGATGGTAGTGACTCATCAATAGTTGATAATGCGTTAGAGTTCTTATCATTAGCAATGGAGCCTGAAAAAGCAGCGATGTTATTAATTCCAGAGCCATGGTTATACAATGAATCTAACGATAAAAAAGTTCGCTCTTTCTATGAATTTTATAGTTATTTAATGGAGCCATGGGATGGACCAACTATGATTTCCTTTTGCAATGGAGATAAGATAGGTGCATTGACTGATAGAAATGGATTAAGACCTGGGCGTTATACAATAACTAAAGACAATTTTATTGTTTTTTCTTCCGAAGTAGGTGTCATTGATGTTCCAGAAGAAAATGTAGCATTTAAAGGACAACTTAATCCTGGAAAGTTATTACTTGTAGACTTTTTGCAAAATAAGGTTGTAGAAAATAATGAGCTAAAAACTAATATTGCTAATGAGTTGCCCTACGAACAATGGCTAAAAGATTATAAAAATAAAAATGATTTAGATAATATTTATTACCAATCTTCCGACTGGGATGATCAAACACTCTTCCGCTTACAGAAACAATTTGCTTACACTAAAGAAGATATCAATAAATATATGACAGATTTAGTCATCAATAAAAAAGATCCCATCGGAGCGATGGGATATGATGCACCTATTGCAGTTCTTAATGATAAGCCTGAGTCACTATTTAATTATTTTAAACAATTATTTGCACAAGTTACCAATCCACCCATCGATGCTTATCGAGAAAAGATTGTAACTAGTGAACTTTCATATTTAGGTTCAGAAGGGAACCTCTTATGTCCTGATGAATCAGTTTTAGAAAGAATTCAATTAAAAAAACCAGTTTTAAATGAAGCGCAATTATCATCAATCGATCATTCGTATTTTAATGTAACGTATTTATCTACACTTTATACAGGTGATTTGGAAAGTAGCTTAAATGAACTAGGGAACCGAGCAATACAGGCTGTACATGAAGGTGCGAAAATTTTGGTGTTAGACGATACGTCTTTAACTCACGAAAATAGTTATGCAATGCCAATTTTATTAGCGTTAAGTCACGTGCATCAATTATTAATTCGAGAAGGATTAAGAATGGAGACCAGCCTCATTGCGCAGTCCGGTGAAACACGAGAAGTTCATCACGTTGCATGTTTACTTGGTTATGGTGCAAACGCTGTAGTTCCATATTTAGCGCAACGAACGATTGAACAATTAACGCGTCAAGGTCAACTTTCAGGAACTGTCGCTGAAAATGTTGCTACGTATACCAATGTATTGTCAGAAGGCGTTATTAAAGTGATGGCTAAAATGGGCATTTCTACTGTACAAAGTTATCAAGGAGCACAGATATTTGAAGCGGTAGGTTTATCGAATAGCGTCATTGAAAAATATTTTACAGGTACACAGTCAAAATTATCTGGTATAAGTATTGAACAAATAGACAAAGAGAATAAAGCGAGACAAAGTGATGATTCTGATTATCTTGAATCCGGAAGTGTATTCCAATGGAGACAGCAAGGTCAGCATCATGCATTTAATCCTCGTACGATTTTTTTATTGCAGCATGCATGTAGAGAAAATGATTACGAGTTATTTAAAAAATTCTCCAAAACTGTAAATTTAAAACGTACGGATCATATTAGACATTTATTAGAATTCAAGACACGCCAATCTATTGATATTAGTCGTGTTGAACCAGCAAGTGAAATCGTAAAACGTTTTAATACAGGAGCAATGAGTTACGGCTCTATCTCAGCAGAGGCACATGAGACGTTGGCTCAAGCTATGAATCAAATTGGAGGTAAAAGTAATAGTGGAGAAGGTGGAGAAGATTCTTCACGTTACGAAATTCAAAAGGATGGAAGTAATAAGATAAGTGCGATTAAGCAAGTTGCATCAGGTCGTTTTGGGGTGACGAGTGATTACTTGCAACATGCAAAAGAAATTCAAATTAAAGTCGCACAAGGCGCTAAACCAGGGGAAGGTGGACAACTACCAGGTTCAAAAGTATATCCATGGATTGCTGAGACTAGAGGTTCGACACCAGGTATAGGATTAATTTCACCACCACCACACCATGATATTTATTCAATTGAGGACTTAGCACAGCTCATTCATGATTTAAAAAATGCAAATAGAAGAGCTGATATTGCAGTTAAGCTTGTATCAAAAACTGGCGTTGGAACTATAGCTTCAGGGGTAGCTAAAGCTTTCGCCGATAAAATTGTTATAAGTGGTTATGATGGAGGTACAGGTGCATCGCCTAAAACAAGTATTCAACATGCAGGTTTGCCATGGGAGATAGGCCTTGCCGAAACACATCAAACACTTAAATTAAATGATTTGCGTAGTCGCGTAAAATTAGAAACGGATGGTAAGTTACTGACGGGTAAAGATGTAGCTTATGCTTGTGCGCTTGGTGCAGAAGAATTTGGTTTCGCAACAGCACCACTTGTTGTTTTGGGGTGTATTATGATGAGGGTTTGTCATAACGATACGTGTCCAGTAGGGGTTGCAACACAAAACAAAGATTTAAGAGCTTTGTTTAGAGGTAAGGCACAGCATGTAGTTAACTTTATGTATTTTATAGCTGAAGAATTACGTGAAATTTTGGCTTCACTTGGTTTAGAAACAGTAGAAGAGTTAGTAGGAAGAACAGATCTTCTTCAACGTTCGACGCAATTGAAACCAAATAGTAAAGCAGCTTCGCTTCAAATAGAACGTTTAATAGAACAATTTGACGGGGTTAATACGAAAGAGATATCACAAAACCATCATCTTGATGAAGGATTCGATTTGAATTATCTGTACCCAGACGCACGCTATAGTATTGAAAACGGGCACTCTTTTACCGGAAATTATGTTGTTAATAATGAACAGCGAGATGTAGGTGTAATTACAGGTAGTGCGATAGCTAAACAATATGGAGAAGAAGGATTACCTGAAGATACGATACTTGCTTACACTGAAGGTCATGCAGGTCAAAGCTTAGCTGCATATGCACCACGCGGATTAACAATCCATCATACCGGTGATGCTAATGACTACGTAGGTAAAGGATTGTCCGGTGGAACTGTCATCGTAAATGCTCCAAATAGTCAACGTGAAAATGAAATTATAGCAGGAAATGTAAACTTTTACGGGGCTTCTAGAGGTAAAGCGTTTATCAATGGTAAAGCTGGTGAGCGTTTCTGTATCAGAAATAGTGGTGCAGATGTTGTAGTAGAAGGTATTGGTGATCATGGACTTGAATATATGACAGGGGGACATGTCATTATCTTAGGAGATGTTGGAAAGAACTTTGGCCAAGGCATGAGCGGGGGCGTAAGTTATATTTTCCCTTCTGACGTGGAGAAATTTAAAAAGGTTAATGCGCTTGAAACTTTAGAATTCAGTAGCATACGTTTTGATGAGGAAAAATCTCTTATCAAAGACATGCTTGAAGTACATTTTAAGCATACACGTAGTAACAAAGCACGCCAATTACTTGACCAATTTGACAATATTGAAAAGTTAGCAATTAAAGTTATTCCGAAAGATTACAAATTAATGATGCAAAAAATTGATTTGAAAAAACGTCAAATGGAACGTGAAGATGAAGCAACACTGGCAGCGTTTTATGATGACAGAGAAACAATTGAACAAGAGCTACAGCCAGCAGTCATTTATTAAAGAAGTGAGGGATTATCATGGGCGAATTTAAAGGATTTATGAAATATGATAAACAGTCGCTATCAGAATTGTCTTTGGTAGACCGTCTTTCGAATCATGAAGCGTTTCAACAACGCTTCACTAAAGAAGATGCTTCGATTCAGGGTGCGCGCTGTATGGATTGTGGAACACCTTTTTGTCAAACTGGGCAATCTTATGGAAGAGAAACAATAGGATGCCCTATTGGTAATTATATACCTGAGTGGAACGACTTAGTCTATCATCAAGATTTTAAAGCTGCTTACGAAAGATTGAGAGAGACGAATAATTTTCCTGAATTTACAGGAAGAGTTTGTCCTGCACCATGTGAGCAATCATGTGTTATGAAAATTAATAGAGAATCCGTGGCGATTAAAGGTATTGAACGTACAATTATTGATGAAGCATATGAGAATGAGTGGGTTCATCCCGCATATCCTGAAGATCATAAAGACCAACGAGTTGCTATCGTAGGTAGTGGTCCAGCGGGACTTACAGCAGCTGAAGAATTAAACTTTAAAGGCTATAAAGTTACTGTTTATGAAAAGGCGCATGAACCAGGCGGCTTGCTAATGTATGGTATACCAAATATGAAACTAGATAAAGACGTAATACGTCGACGTGTATCACTTATGAAAGATGCTGGGGTTTTATTTAAAACAGGCGTTGAAATTGGCGTCGATGTGAGCCGTGAAACACTTGAAGAAAATTATGATGCTATTATTTTATGCACAGGTGCTCAAAATGCGAGAGATTTACCATTGGAAGGACGAATGGGCTCTGGTATTCATTTTGCAATGGACTATCTTACTGAACAAACACAGTATCTAAATGGTGAGATTGAAAGTTTGAGCATTACTGCTAAAGATAAGAATGTAATTATTATAGGTGCTGGTGATACTGGTGCAGACTGTGTAGCGACAGCATTACGTGAAAACTGTAAATCTATTGTTCAATTTAATAAATATACGAAACAGCCTGAAGAGATTACTTTTGAAAGTAATACTTCCTGGCCATTAGCAATGCCTGTTTTCAAAATGGATTATGCGCATAAGGAATATGAAGCTAAATTTGGTCAAGAACCAAGAGCCTATGGTGTACAAACAATGCGCTATGATGTTGACGAGTTAGGAAATGTTAAAGGCTTATATACACAAATATTAAAAGAAACGCCTGATGGCATGGTGATGGAAGATGGACCAGAACGATTTTGGCCGGCTGATTTAGTCTTATTATCTATAGGGTTTGTTGGTACTGAAACCACTGTTCCGCATGCGTTTGATATACACACCGAGCGTAATAAAATTGTAGCTAATGATACAAATTATCAAACTAATCACGCTAAAATATTTGCTGCAGGAGATGCAAGACGAGGTCAGAGTTTGGTTGTTTGGGCAATAAAAGAAGGTCGTGAAGTAGCACATTCTGTTGATCAATACTTAAGTAAAGAAGTTCTAGTGTAAACTCAAGAATAATTATATTGACTTTTAATTAAAGTCATTATATTATTGTTATTGTGTTAATTGGAGGAATACCCAAGTCCGGCTGAAGGGATCGGTCTTGAAAACCGACAGGGCCTTAACGGGCCGCGGGGGTTCGAATCCCTCTTCCTCCGCCATTAGAATTTAAATTCCAAGACTAATAGATACCGAAGAGGCTGGGACATAATTCCTAGCCTCAGATTTTTTATATACTCTACTTCATAATCATTTCAATGACAGCTCTAATATTTTCACCTATATATTTATCAACATGTTGAGCAAGGTAATAGTGACGTTTCACATTTAAAGTTGTTATCATTAATTTTTCATAATCTTCTGGATGAAGTGCTGATTTTGAAATAATTGCAAACCCATTTCCAGCCTCTACCATTTGTTTAATAATCTTAATATTGTTAATTTCTATCAAATATGGATTTAATTTCAACTCAGAAAGACCTACTTCCTGATAAAACCTTGTTCCAGACCCTTTTTCTCTAACGAAACATATATCCATTCTAGGTTGAATCGATTTTTTGTAAATATACACCATTTCGTCTTCCATTATTTCCTTACATTTTATTGCATTGTCTTGAATTTCCTTTTCTACAATACCTATATCTACTCTGTTGTGTTTAATATCATTTATAACAGAATCTGAATTATTAACACGTAAATGAATATGTAACTTAGGGTATTGTTGCATAAGACTGGTAAGCTGTTCTGATAATAAATATTCACCATATGTATAACTGCTTCCAATTGTTAAGGTGCCTGAGATGATTTCAGATTCCGATGTTAAGTTTTGCCATAATTCTTGTTCAATACTTTCCCGTTGCAATGCGTATTGTAATAGCTTTTCGCCATCTCTAGTTAGTTTTAAATATGGAGATTTAAATTCAAATATTTTAACATTATATTTTAATTCTAAACGTTTAATATCACGACTCACAGAAGGCTGCGAAGTATATAAATTTTCTGCTGCTCTAGTAAAACTTTCTGTTTTCATTACTTCAATTAATACCTTATACGGATCCATGCATCATTCTCCTTTAATTCTAATATAACATTTTTGATATATATACTATACTTATTATTTATTTAACGCTATAACAATAACGTGCTAAGATTTCATATCGAGGTGAAAGTACATATGAAATCAATAACGCAGGCTTCATTTATGAAAGGTATTATGTTTACATTTACGATTGCAATAATCAGTTATATATTAGCTAAATTTCCTATTTTACATACGATTGGGGCGTTAGCTATTGCCATCATTTTTGCGATGATATACCGCCAAGTCATAGGTTATCCTGAGCATATTCGCCCAGGTATTACGTTTGCATCGAAACGTTTATTAAAATTTGCGATTATCTTATATGGGTTAAAATTAAATATGGGAGATATTCTAGGTAAAGGTTGGAAATTACTACTTATTGATATTATCGTAATTATCTTTTCAATAAGTTTAACTTTACTTTTGAATCAAATTATTAAAGGAAATAAAGATATCTCTATACTACTTGGTATTGGTACAGGAGTATGTGGAGCTGCAGCTATTGCAGCTACAGCACCAATCTTAAAATCTAAAGAAAAAGACATTGCAATAAGTGTAGGTATTATTGCACTAGTTGGAACTATATTTGCACTTATTTATACAGCTATCGAGGCTATTTTTAACATACCTACTATAACTTATGGTGCTTGGACAGGTATCAGTCTACATGAAATCGCTCAAGTCGTTTTAGCAGCAGGTATTGGCGGGTCGGAGGCAATGACATTTGCTTTACTTGGAAAATTAGGCCGTGTGTTTTTACTTATTCCATTAAGTATTGTCTTAATTTTGTATATGCGTTATAAGTCACACTCAAGTCAAGTACAACAAAAAATCGATATTCCTTACTTTCTAATTGGATTTATTATAATGGCTTGTATCAATACATTTGTTCCTATTCCTTCATTACTTATGAATATTATAAATGTTATTACAACGTTATGTATGTTAATGGCGATGGTTGCTCTAGGATTGAATATCGTTTTAAAAGAAGTTATTTCAAAAGCACTTAAACCATTCATTGTGATCTGTATAACTTCAATTTGTCTGTCTGGTGTGACTCTCTTAGTTACGTCTATAATGTTTAAATAAGGTGACATGTTATATGTTTATATTTAAAATAAAAAAGAGGCTAGAAATTATGTCCTAGCTTTTATGTTGTATTTGTAATTTATATATATGAATAAATTTTCAATGTAACTCATTGTGCAGAAAATTTAAATGCTTTTGGAAATAAAGAATTAATGACCGTAGGAGAAATGTCTTCAACGACAATTAATCATTGAAAAGGATTTGAAATTAGATATAAGTTATTCAAGTAAGTCTATTACTTTTAAAACTTTTCCATCTTTTAACTACGGAATTTTTGGTGATCATTTTACACCTTTTACAGCTACTGTCAGAAGTACTGTTTTTTAAAAGTTACCAGATGTTTTCAATATACTATTTCAAAACATTTAGCCACAGAATTTAAGTTCAAAGAATTTTCAAGACGACGATAATTACATTTTAATGAGGTTCAAAAAATCGTCGTGTTTGTCTTTTAAGTGAAGAAGATTAAATTTTTACGCTTGCAAAGAGAGGCAGAATTATAGTAATATAGTTCTTACCGTGCTAGGTGGGGAGGTAGCGGTTCCCTGTACTCGAAATCCGCTTTATGCGAGACTTAATTCCTTTGTTGAGGACGTATTTTTGTGAAGTCTGCCCGAAGCACGTAGTGTTTGAAGATTTCGGTCCTATGCAATATGAACCCATGAACCATGTCAGGTCCTGACGGAAGCAGCATTAAGTGGATCCTCATATGTGCCGTAGGGTAGCCGAGATTTAGCTGTCGACTTCGGTAACGTTTATGATATGCGTTCGATACAAAGGTGCATGGTTTTTTACTTTAGATTTAAGCAAATTTTTATATAGATAATAAAGATCTAGGTTATGAAACTTAGATGTATAGTCCGATGTGAAGTTATTTAAATTTCATTCAGGGCTATTTTTTTATTTACAATTAAACTAAATATAATAGCTATTGATTTCTATCTTAAGTTGGAGTAGTTACTACGAAGCACTATAATTATTTATCTAAATATTCATTTCAATGTTTGATGTTAAGTGTGATGTTTTACTTCAAGTCATTTTTATTAAATGGATTAATAACGAATAATTTGTTAAAGTTATATCGTTGTAAAATGAAAACCTAGTTAATTAAAAAATTTACGTCGAAATATAGAATGGCTTATTAAAATGGAGGATACATGCATATTTATTTAAGTACTTTAACAGAGGTCGATTATGAAACGTCACTAAATAGTATAGAAAATAATTATAATCTAAATCCAGAATCCAGTTGGCAAGATCGAGCGCGCGTTAAAAATCTAAGAAAACTTGAAAGCTACAATTATGAATTAGAAGTTATAGCTAAGAATGAATTGAATGAAGTTATAGGTCACGTTGTGTTAGCAGAGGTTAAGTTGTCGTCTAAAAACAAAAAAGCGATAGCGTTAGCCATTGGTGCACTGTCAGTAGATAAATCTATTCGAAACCAAGGTTTAGGTCAAGCCCTGTTAAAAGCTGTAGAAGAACGTGCTAAAGAACAAGGCTATTGTGCTATTTTTGTAAATAATCATCCTCAGTACTTTGAGAAATCTGATTATGAAGCAGCCCATTTATATAATATACATATAGAAGAAAAACGAAATCATCAATCATTATTAGTAAAATTTCTAAAACCAGTTCAAAATGAATGGTCTGGAATGACGGTGTATTATCCGGAAGTACTGGATTGATTTTAATTGATAAGAAAATATAAGAGCGTGATATAATAATGAGTAATTGTTAATGGAGGTGCTACGGTGGATTACCAAGCTTTGTATCGTATGTATAGACCGCAAAGTTTTGATGATGTGGTTGGACAAACGCATGTAACTAAAACGCTGCGTAATGCAATTTCAAAAGGTAAACAATCCCATGCATATATTTTTAGTGGTCCGAGAGGTACGGGTAAAACTAGTATTGCAAAGGTTTTTGCCAAAGCTATTAATTGTCTTAATAGTGACGATGGTGAACCTTGTAATGAATGTGCGATTTGTAAAGGAATCACACAAGGTACGAATAACGATGTAATTGAAATTGATGCTGCAAGTAATAACGGTGTAGATGAAATAAGGAATATTAGAGATAAAGTTAAGTACGCACCTAGTGAATCTAAGTATAAAGTATATATTATTGATGAGGTTCATATGTTAACTACTGGTGCTTTCAATGCTTTGCTTAAAACATTAGAAGAACCACCAGCGCATGCTATATTTATCTTGGCAACAACAGAACCACATAAAATTCCACCCACTATTATTTCGAGAGCGCAACGATTTGACTTTAAAGCAATTAGCAGTGACCAAATTATAGATAGACTTAAGTATGTAGCTAATTCTCAATCTTTGGATTACGATGACGCAGCATTAGAATTTATTGCTAAAGCATCAGAAGGTGGTATGCGAGATGCATTAAGCATTATGGATCAAGCAATAGCGTTTGGAGACGAACGACTTACTTTACAAGATGCTTTAAATGTTACAGGTAGTGTTGATGAAGCGGCATTAAATGAGTTATTTAATGACATTGTAAAAAGTGATGTTAAAGCCGCATTTAATAGATATCATCATTTTATTTCAGAAGGTAAAGAAGTCAACAGACTCATTAATGATATGATTTACTTTGTTAGAGATACAATTATGAATAAAACGTCTAACGAATCCGTTCATTTTGAATCACTTATTCATTTCGACTTAGATATGTTATACAGGATGATAGATATCATCAATGATACACTAGTATCCATTAGGTTCAGTGTAAATCAAAGTGTTCATTTTGAAGTGTTGCTAGTTAAACTTGCAGAAATGATTAAGACACAGCCTCAAACTGTACAAAATGTAGCAACAGCATCGGTAGCTAATGAACCAGATAATGAGATGTTATTACAACGTTTAGAACAACTTGAAAATGAGCTTAAAACCTTAAAAGAACAAGGGATCAAAACTAATAAAGTTAGTCAACAACCTAAGAAACCAACACGTACGATTCAACGATCTAAAAATACGTTTTCTATGCAACAAATAGCGAAAGTATTAGACAAAGCAAACAAAGATGATATCAAATTGTTGAAGAACCATTGGCAAGAAGTGATTGATCATGCAAAAAGTAATGATAAAAAGTCTTTAGTAAGTTTGCTACTGAATTCAGAACCAGTAGCAGCTAGTGAAGATCATGTGTTAGTTAAATTTGATGAAGAAATTCATTGTGAAATAGTAAATAAAGATGATGAAAAGAGAAACAATATTGAAAGTGTAGTTTGTAATATAGTTAATAAAACTGTCAAAGTAGTTGGAGTGCCGGCTGACCAATGGCTGAGAGTGAGAGCAGAGTACTTACAAAATCGTAACACCAATGAAACACATCAAAGCGAAAAACAAAGCACACAACAGTCTCAACAAATAGATATTGCTCAAAAAGCTAAAGACTTATTTGGTGAGGAAACTGTACACTTAGTTGATGAAGACTGATACATGACAAGCGATATCTTGGTATGTATAATGTAATAAAAGCTAAATTTTTATAGAAATTGTTTACTATTAAGGAGGAAATGAAATTATGCGCGGTGGCGGAAATATGCAACAAATGATGAAACAAATGCAGAAAATGCAAAAGAAAATGGCTCAAGAACAAGAGAAATTAAAAGAAGAACGCGTTGCTGGAACAGCAGGCGGAGGTATGGTGACTGTTACTGTAACAGGTCATAAAGAAGTTGTGGATGTAGAAATTAAAGAAGAAGCTGTTGATCCAGAAGATATTGAGATGCTTCAAGATTTAGTATTGGCGGCTACAAATGAAGCGATGAATAAAGCAGATGAGTTAACACAACAACGTTTAGGTAAGCATACTCAAGGCTTAAACATCCCTGGAATGTGATGAAATATGCATTATCCAGAACCTATATCAAAGCTTATCGATAGTTTTATGAAACTGCCAGGCATTGGACCAAAGACGGCTCAACGTCTGGCTTTTCATACTTTAGATATGAAAGAAGACGATGTTGTTAAGTTTGCTAAAGCACTAGTTGATGTTAAAAGAGAACTTACCTATTGTAGTGTTTGTGGGCATATTACAGAAAATGATCCTTGTTATATATGTGAAGATAAACAGCGAGATCGTTCTGTCATATGTGTAGTTGAAGATGACAAGGATGTCATAGCAATGGAAAAAATGCGTGAATATAAAGGTTTATATCACGTGCTTCATGGTTCGATTTCACCAATGGATGGTATTGGGCCTGAAGACATCAATATACCTGCATTAGTTGAACGCCTCAAAAACGATGAGGTGAAAGAGCTTATATTAGCTATGAATCCTAACCTAGAAGGCGAGTCTACTGCAATGTATATATCTAGGTTGGTTAAACCAATTGGGATTAAAGTCACAAGACTGGCACAAGGTTTATCTGTAGGCGGCGATTTAGAATATGCTGATGAAGTGACTTTATCTAAAGCAATTGCAGGTAGAACGGAAATGTAATAATATCTACTATTTTAAAGTCTGGGATATAAGTCTATATTCTAGACTTTATTTACATTTAAATAGAAGAAGATTGAACACGCTTATATATGAATCTTCCCAACATAGAGAATTTCACTGAGAAATTCAACAGACAAAGCAAGTTGGGGTTCGGGGCCCCAACATAGAGAATTTCACTGAGAAATTCAACAGACAAAGCAAGTTGGGGTTCGGTAATGGATTGAAACAAAGAAGAATATGATAAGATTTCTGTTTCGCTTTTTAGAATTCAGACTTATTGAGTTCACGGAAAGGCTTTTATAATTACATTTATTATTAATGAGGATAAGAATCAATCCTTCTTTACCCAAGGATGATGTAAAGTATTTGGAATAAAAAACAAGGATTATAGTAAAATAGTAAAAATATTTTAAAATGAACAACAAAAATAAAGTTTGTGAATAGGGTTTGTATAGGCGTTTAAGTTTTATTTTAGCAACCATTTTTCTGTATAACACGTTTATAATTAAATTTCATACAAAAAAAGTTCGGTTTTTCCTCCGGAGTAATTTGAATTGTTTTTGATAGTGTAATTTTTACTGTTGTTAAAACGAGAATAAGTCTGTATAGTGTTTATTTGTTGAGCGAAACAACTTAACGAATCATTAAACAAACGACTAAAATTAATTTCAAAAAGTTGTTGACTTAAACAACCATGAAGAGTATAATTAATTCTTGTCGGTAAGAAAATGAACATTGAAAACTGAATGACAATATGTCAACGTTAATTCCAATAAACAGTAA
>OBZM01000011.1_pt1 | contig 104648 bp, 88 predicted proteins | sample 1476941 | NCBI WGS metagenome assembly OBZM01 (sample SAMEA2580243, study PRJEB22360) | human gut metagenome | biome: human gut; feature: human-associated habitat; material: faeces | place: Denmark | collected 2008/2010
TTAATAAATAGCAATAAACTAAATTAACGAGGTGCCTTATGTATAAAGATTATAACATGATTCAACATACTCTACCTTCAATTCATATCCCCACAAATAATATTTCACGACATGTAAATGATATTGTAGAAACAATTCCCGATACTGAATTCGATGAATTCAGACATCATCGTGGCTTAATATAAGAAAAGTAACAGCTCAACGAACTGAAAATAATCAAAAAAATTATAAAAAAGACAATTTCTATATTATTTCAATAGAAATTGTCTTTATTTACTTATCTTGGACCTTTTTGTCCCAGCCTCTCCATTTCTATAATATTACTATTCTATTTTTCATTAATCACATTTAAAAATCGCTGAAGCTCTTCTGTTTTGGGGTGATTAAATATATCTTCAGGCGTACCTTGTTCTGCAATGACGCCCTCATGAATAAAAGCAATTTGATTGGAAACTTCTTTGGCAAAACGCATCTCGTGAGTCACAATGACCATTGTCATACCTTCGTCAGCCAATTCTTTAATGACTTTTAATACATCATTGACCAATTCAGGATCAAGTGCAGATGTTGGCTCATCAAATAACATCACTTTAGGATTCATGGCTAATGCACGTGCAATTGCGACACGTTGTTGTTGCCCACCTGATAAAGCATGTGGCCGTTGATCTTTAACATGTACCAATCCAACCTTAGCCAATAAATTCATTGCTTCTTCATTAGCCGTTGCTTTATTCATCTTTTTAACTGTTATAAGACCTTCCATAACGTTTTCTAATGCAGATTTATGTGGAAATAAATTATAATTTTGAAAAACCATTCCTGATTGTTGTCTTACTTTAATTTGAGATTTCTTATCTTTAGCATTATATGTCATGCCATTGACATACACTGTACCTTCAGTAGGTATCTCTAAAGCATTAATCATTCTAAGTAAAGTCGTTTTACCTGAACCTGAACGTCCAATTAGTGTCACAACTTCACCTTGATTAACTTTCAAATCAATACCTTTAATCACTTCAGTTTCATTAAAAGACTTATGGATATGAGACAATTCAATCATGAGCGATACCCTCTTTCAATGCGTGATTCATACCATCCTTGGATAATTGAGATGACAAAACATACGACCCAATACATTAAAGCTACTAACAAATAAATAGTTAGATACTCATACGTTGTCGAAGCAACTTCTTGTGCCTTTCTAAACATTTCTGCAACAAGAATAAATCCAAGTAATGATGTATCTTTAATTAAACTTAAAAATGTGTTTCCTAGTGCTGGTATAGATACACGAATAGCTTGTGGTAAGATAATACGTTGCACAGTTTGTCTATAGTTCATACCTATAGAATAAGCCGCTTCTGTTTGTCCTTTAGGAATAGACAATATACCTCCTCGTATAATTTCAGAAGCATAAGCACCAACATTTAAAGATAAACCAATGACTGCAGCAATAACAGGTGCAAGTGTCCATTGATTATCAGCATTGTTAGTTACCAATCTTCCAAGCTCCGGTATACCGTAAAAAATAATAAATAACTGTACAATCATAGGTGTACCACGAATAATTGATACATAGACACGCGCAATACCTCTAAGCAATTTACTGGTTGATATACGCATAAGTGCAGTAAACAATGCAATGATTAAACCTAGAATGAAAGTGACCAAAGTAATAGGGATTGAGTATTTCACCAATCCCTCTAACATTGGACCAAATGCTTGTTTGGCTGCATCTAATGCATGTTGTTGTTCATTATTCAGGTTTAGAAACATCTTGACCAAACCATTTCTTACCAATTTTAGCTAATTCACCATTATCTCTAATTTTTTCTAGGCCTTTATTAAATTTCTCAATCGTTTTTTCATCAACCTTCTTAGAGAATGCAAATGCTGATTTATTTTGTTCTGCATGTCCTTTGATTGCTTTAATTTTAGCATTAGGCTTTTGTTTTCTGTAATCTAAGTAAGATAAACTGTCGTTAAATGTACCATCTACACGTTTAGATAATAGTAAGTCCATTGATTGATTAAATCCATCTACCTTAGTAACGTCCGCACCCTTATCTTTAGCCAATTGACCATAATTAGACGTAAACGTTTGTGCTAACTTTTTACCTTTTACATCATTGAATGATGTAATATCTTTTTCATTTTCACGAACAACAAGTACAGCACTTGAATATGTGTAAGGTTCAGAGAATTTATATTTTTTCTCTCTATCTTTATTCACACCCACTTGATTTGCAATAACATCAAAACGACCAGCATCTAATCCTGCAAACATTGAATCCCATGACGTTTCATTAAACTTAAGTTTAAGATTTTCTTCTTTTGCAACTGCTTTAATCACATCAATATCATAACCTGTTAATTGATCATTTTTATTATGGTAAGTAAAGGGCGCATATGTACCTTCCGTACCAACTCTTAACGTATCCTTGTCTTTACTGCTTGATTGATTATCTTTATTGTTAGATGAATTGTTGCCACAGGCTGCTAAAACAAAAACAAGTGCAACAATGCAAAGTAAAAGTCTTTTCATTTAATCAAACCCCTTATTCTTATTATTCTAATCGGAATAAAAATATTTTATCCCGTTATTACATAATAGTCAATAAAGAGTTACTTGCTAATAAGTGTTCAGAAAGTTCAAACTCTATTAACTATTATTTTAAACGATTTACAAATCGTAATAATTACTATTTACAAATAACTTAATTTCTTTCATAATAGTGTTATACAAGGAGGAAGATAAAATGAAACAGAATTTACAAACAGCAAGACGCAACCTCAATAGTCCTAATATCAAAACACGAAAACGTGCTTTAAAAATAATAAAACAGCATCAACGTTCGAAATAAATGTAACATTCGTCAATTATTTTAATTTAATTCGCTCAATAACCTAGGTTTCATAAATTTATCTATAATTTAATTGTTTTAAATATCACTTCACACAAAAAACAAGCCATTCAATGAAATCAATACTGACCATTGAATGGTTTATTTATTATGATATGAAAATATTTTAAACTATATACATCTTGTTATAAATAATATTTATCCTTAACAACTAAATCATCTGTGAGTTCATATACTAGCGGTGCACCCGTTTTAATTTCATATCCGACGATATCTTCTTCTGATAAACCTTCCAAATACTTAATTAATGCGCGAATGGAATTTCCGTGGGCCGAAACAAGTACAGTTTTATCATCTAATAGGTGTTGTGAAATATGATCAGTCCAGAACGGAACAACTCGTTCTAATGTATCTTTCAAACTTTCACAATAAGGCATCATACGGTGATCAATATGTTGATAACGACGATTTTTTAAATATGCTTCTCGTTGTTCTTCACTTTCTCTAGGCGGACGTACATCATATGAGCGTCTCCATTGATGCACCTGATCTTCCCCCCATTTTTTTCTCGCATCATCTTTATTTAAACCTTGTAAACCACCATAATGTCGTTCATTTAAACGCCAACTTTTATAAACAGGAATCCACTGTTGGTCAGAACCTGCTAAAATATATTGTGTTGTTTCTAAAGCTCTAGTGAGTAAAGAGGTAAACGCAATATCAATTTCAATTTGATTGTCGTAAATTTTTTTACCTGCTGATTGCGCCTCTTCAATTCCTTGTTTTGATAGTTTGACATCGGCCCAACCTGTAAATAAATTTTTCGCATTCCATTCACTTTGTCCGTGCCGACATAGTATTAATTTTGGCATAAATAAAAACTTCCTTTCTATAATCTAAATTTAGTTACAATGAATTAACTACAAATCCATTTAAATATCAGTCAATGTAGTAATTCCATTAAAATAGTACAAGTAATAAATTGTTTCTTTTTTCTCTCTCCTTATTTTTATTATAGAACTATAATTCTTAATTTCTCAAATGATAATATGGCTATTTTAGTAATTTCCCGGTAATGATTCTGGTTTAAAATAAAAAAAGTCAACCACTACCTTATGGTCAGGTAATGATTGACTTCTTATATATTTTATTTTACTTCGTCTTTTGTAGTATAGGGTTCTGGATGTACATATACAGACGAAATTCCTTTATTATGCAAATGAATTTCAACTTTATCACAAATCTGATGTGCTTCATAAAGTGAAAGATAAGGATCTACTACAATGGTCACATCAATAAAGATACTACTTCCATGATATCTACCTTTAATATTATTAACATCAATTACATCTTCAACTTCTAATATGTCTAGTCTGTATTCTTCTAAATCTTGTTCATTGAAACCATCACTTAGGGTGAAAATCGACTCTTTAAAAATTCCAAAACCTGTATACACGATTAATAAACCTAAAATATTTGCCAATATAATATCGATAATTGGAAATCCAATTTGTGTGAACATTAGACCAATGGCAGTGCCAATACTGACTAAACTATCAGATAAATTATCTTTAGCTGCTGATTTTAATGAGCTACTTTTCGTTCTTTTAGATAATCGATAATTAATAGCAAAGACACATAACATCACAAGTCCACTGATCATACTTATAATAATAGTAATAAAGTTAGGAATATGTGAATCATGTGTAAATAATCTCGGAAAGTTTTCTATAATAACTTGTATTCCCACAAACATGATAATGAATGATACTAGCAATGTGGAAATATTTTCAGATTTTAAGTGCCCATATGGGTGGTTTTGATCAGCAGGTTTAATAGAGATTTTAAGTCCGACGATAACTGCTACTGAAACTAAAATGTCTGTCATGTTATTTAAAGCATCCGCTCTAACTGCCGCCGAATCATAAACATATCCAGTCATATATTTCGCAATAGAAAGTATAATATAGATGACTAAACTAAGAAATGCACCTCGTTGCGCTAACTTCAAATTTTCATTTTGAGTCACCTTCACTTACCACCTTTATTTTTTGCTAATATTAGTATGAATTATCAGTTCCACAATGACAACGTTTTTTTATTTCTACATTTTTTATATTCCTCATCTAATTATTTCATTAGATATGCCTAAAAAAATACTTTCCTTCACTTCATTATTTATTTATTTAAAAATAAGCCTTGTACATATATGAATATGTAAAGACTTATATACATTAAATTTTTCTAAATACGAATTGGTAAATATTTGAAAAAGAAATTCAATTCATCTTAAAGGAAAAAATAGTGCTTATGATTACGTTAAACTTTATCTCTAAGTAACCACTTAGAAAGTATGAATGTCACTGGGATTGTAATGATTAGACCCGCAAAAGGTGCAATTTCTGAAGCGATATTCAACCACTTTACGAATATATATAATAATAACGTTTGCATTACCATATTAACTATCTGAGTGATAGGAAATCTTAAAAACTTTTCTATTGTAGGTTTTACTTTATATACAAAATAACAATTTAAATAATATGAAATAATAAAACTTACAATAAATCCAACAATGTGACTAACCATATAATTCACATGTAACACCTTTAACAAAAATAAGTATGTTATATAGTAGTTAAAGGTATTAATTCCACCAACTATGATAAACTTTATAATCTCATAATGTATTCGGGTTAACTTCATAATATTTCCCCTTTGAACAGTTATTGTTTTGTACCATATGGGACTACTTTAAATGTGATGTCTTTGGGCAAATCATAATAGTGTTTGAAATCTTGAAGTTGTTCCTTCGACTTTGGTGTAGTCATATGAGTATATCGCTCAAATGGTAATCTTTCCAATGTTATTTTCTGATAGCGATGATGTTGTGTTATTTGTTCTTTAATGAAGTCTATTCTGTGCACACTACTAATATGTATAAAAGTAAATCCAATCATCATAATGATGCTGATGATAATCGCAAATATTTTAATTATATGTTCAAGTTGTTTAAATAGCACATCACATTGCTGAATTAAACAAAGTAATATCACGATCCATAAAGTATAAATAAAATAAAAATTTCTATAACTTATAGGCGTCACAAATAAAAGTGGCAAAACAGATGAAGCCATAGCTATAAAACTCCCCATCACAATCATTCTTATGTATCTTTGCTGTATCATTTTAAACACAACGTATATCACACTTATCATGTAAATGAAGCAAATCGTTGTATTCAAAACGGCTATAGAAAATGAAGCTTTATATAATTCAAAATGAAATTGATTGTAAACGAAGATCTTATAAATAGGTAAAGTAATTAAACCTAAGAGTAGTGGTATTTTAATATAAACTCTCATATGCTTCAGGCTTTTATTTTGCTTAAGTAAAACTATACTTACTATTGATATCACGGTAAGAATAATCATTTGATTAATAAACATATATTCTGGTACAAGCTTAAATAACGTCACACCTGCTTTATGTATCATTCCATGACTATCGGAAATTGAATAATGCGTATTTAATCCATCCTTAATTAAAAAATAATTGAAGTTTAAAAACATTATAATGTTACCTATACAACTAAGCATAAATCCTACAATTAAGAAATAACTGAGTCTTTTTTTAACAAAGAAATAGACTACCATTCCTATTAAAATAATTAAGCTATTAGCGATGGAAAGATTCTCCAAGAAGAATTGTCCAAACAAACTTACTAATAAAAATACCCATAATTGCATTTCAGAAACTGTATCGTGCGACTCAATCATTTTAACTACAGTAAAAAGAATAAAAAGTGATAGGACTGTAGCAGGTATATAACTAAAAAATCCAGTAAACCACCCGTAAGTTTCGCTATAAATTGTATTAGGTACAGTAACCATTAACACAAAACTCAAAATAAAATAAAAACGATTCGTATGTAATTGAACCATATAAGCAACTAAATAGATAACTAAAAACGAAGTTATCGCATATATTAAAGCTCTTATTATGATATTATGTACGGCAACCCATTCAAATAAATGTCCTAAATAACGACCATTTTCTTGAGTCAAATATTGACTTAGATTAACTTTATATGCATGCCAATCCGTAGTTGATAATGGTGTTAGAATTGCCATTATAAGATAAAAGATAAAAATTCCTATTAACCAAAAAAATGATTCATATTGTTTTAAGTAATTCATTGTTGACCTCTCTGTTCTTCATGATGTAATTCAAAACTAACATTTAAACGATTATCATGTTTATTCTCTTTTTATGTGATTCATTCAATTATCTACTGAAAATATATAGACATTTATTGAAGCTTTAATCATATTAATATATACATATTGCTCATCGTCAATTTTATATTCTTATTATTATACAATTCACGTATGATTTCCATTTTAATTATCAAGATTTCTTTAGTTTAATTTCATTTTTGGATAGAATAAATATAAACCAATTGTTTAGGAAGTGATATAAATGTCACCATATAAAGTTATCATTGCACCTGATTCTTTTAAAGAAAGTATGTCGGCAAAGGAAGCTGCTTTAGCTATTAAAGATGGATTCCAAGAGGTGTTCGATTCCAGTACTATATATGACATTATTCCTATGGCTGATGGTGGCGAGGGAACAACCGAAGTATTGAAAGAAGCCTTAAATGCTACCTCTTATTGCGTAGAAGTAAAAGATCCACTTAATAGAAATATCATGGCTAGTTATGCGAGAAGCGACGAACACCAAACAGCTATCATTGAAATGGCAGCTGCTTCAGGACTAGCATTATTGAGTAAAGATGAAAGAGATCCATCTATTACAACTTCGTACGGTACCGGCCAACTCATTAATGATGCACTTAATCACGATGTTAATAAAATTATTTTAGGAATAGGTGGAAGTGCCACGAATGATGGTGGTGTAGGAATGTTAAAGGCTTTAGGTGTCTCTTTTAAAGATAAAAACAATCAAGAGATTCGCGATGGAGGTTTAGCCCTATCTCAAATAGAATACATTGATATTACTCGTATAAACCCACGATTGAAAGATGTGAATATTAAAGTAGCCTGTGATGTAACTAATCCATTATTAGGAGACAATGGAGCAACAATAGTTTATGGTCCACAAAAAGGCGCTCAACAAAAGATGATACCAAAGTTGGATTCCGCATTACGTCACTATCATGATAAAATTGAAAGAGAATTAAATATGAATGTAAAAGATATCCCGGGCGCTGGTGCTGCAGGAGGCATGGGAACAGCGTTAATTGCGTTTCTAAACGCTGAATTACGTCCTGGAATTGATGTAGTTCTTGAAGAGACTCAATTTAAACAAAGAATAAAAGATGCGAATTTAGTTGTTACTGGCGAAGGTAAAATGGATAAACAAACAATCTATGGCAAAACACCCATTGGCGTAGCTAAAGTTGCAAAATCATATGATATACCCGTCATTGCTATTTGTGGTAGTTTAGGAAAAGATTACGAAGTAATTTATCACCACGGTATCGATAGCGTGTTTAGTATCATGGAACGTCCATGCCACCTTGACGAAGCTTTGAAAGAAGGCGCACTTCATGTTAAACATACAACAACAAATATCGCACGACTTTTACAATTAAAAATTGAAAACTGATTGAGCGTAATTATTAAATGAGGTGACAATATGAAAAGAACAGATAAATATAGAGATTCATACAAATATGATGACCAATATCAAAATCATCGTAAACGTTCAGAAGAAGATATGTATCGACAACATCAAGAGTCCCAACAGAGAGCAAATTCAAATCGTGCAACACAAAGTGAAAATGATAGAGAGTATGAAAATCATCCTGAACGTTATTACAATGGAAGAGACTATCGACGTGAGCAGCAATTGGAAGAAGAAAATGAAAAATCAAGCAAAACTAAAAAATGGCTGATTGCAATCATAGTTATTTTACTCATTATTGTAGCTATCTTTATCACGCGTGCAATTATCAATCATAATAATGATAAAGTAAGTAATGACCCTAACGTTTCACAAAACTATAAAAAAGAAGTTGAAAATCAAAACGACGACATTAATCGACAAGTTGATTCAGCCAAAAGCGATATAAAAAATAAAAAGGACACCCAATCCCAAATTGATAAACTACAAAATCAAATTGATCAATTAAAACAAAATGAAGAAACTAATGCGGATTCTAAATTCACAAAATTTTATCAAAACCAAATCGACAAACTGAAAAATGCAAATAACGCTCAACTTAATAACGAAAATCAAAGTAAAGTTAACAACATGCTTGAAGACATCAATACAAAATTTGATAGTATTAAAGCTAAACTAGAAAATATCTTGAATGGATCAAATTCAGGAAACTAAAGGCATGAGACTTCAAACTAAATATCTACAAATCCTTAAGAATCTGGGACATTAATGCTTGTCTCGGGTTCTTTTTTATCATAGACAGTCGGTGATTGAATGACATATATACATATTTACCATTTTTTCATTGACCAACATTACGTTGACAAAACTATCAATGCCTATTTGATAATACTCTTCTTTTTTTATTTGTGTAATCTGATTACTTTTTTATGTAAAACGTATATAATAGATGCTATAACTTTTCTAGGAGAATAATGATGATGACTACAAGTTCCAAACACTTATCTAAAATATTAATCGTTATACTTGGCGTTATGACTGCATTTGGTCCTTTGACTATTGATATGTACGGACCATCTTTACCTAAAGTTCAGCATGCGTTTGGTTCATCAATTTCAGAAATACAACTTACATTATCCTTTGCTATGATAGGTTTAGCTATTGGTCAATTTGTATTCGGGCCACTATCAGATGTATTAGGTTGTAAAAAAATGGCACTCATTTTATTGATTGGATATTTAATAGCCTCATTACTATCAGTGTTTACAGTTCATTTAACAATATTTTTAATTATCCGTTTAATTCAAGGTTTAGCAGGAGGGGGTGCAATCGTCATAGCCAAAGCTTCTATTGGAGATAACTATGACGGAGACGAATTAGCAAAATTTTTAACTTCTCTTATGGTCATAAACGGTATAATCACCATCATTGCTCCACTGTTAGGTGGCCTCGCTTTATCTATTGCAAGTTGGAGAATGATTTTTATATTTTTAACAATCATTACCTTAATAGTCATCTTAGGCATCTTATTAAAGATGCCAGTTGGGCTCCATCAAGAACAATCTCAGTTAAATTTTAAAGCAATATTTAAAGATTTTGGTCTGTTATTAACAAAACCCACCTTCGTTATTCCGATGTTATTGCAAGGATTAACTTATGTCATGTTATTCAGTTATTCGTCAGCCGCACCTTTTATTTCTCAAAAGATGTATCATATGACACCACTTCAATATAGTGCAATGTTTGCTATTAATGGAGTGGGTTTGATAGTCGTCAGTCAGATAACCGCTATTATAGTAGAAAAGATAAGCCGATATGCGATGCTCATATATTTAACAATCATTCAAATGTTAGGTGTTGTAATTTTAATATTTACTTTAACATTACATCTTCCATTGTATGTTTTACTTATTGGCTTTTTTATTAATATATGTCCAGTCACTTCTATAGCACCACTTTGTTTTTCTATGGCAATGGCTGAACGCACAGGTGGAAGTGGCAATGCTTCAAGTTTACTTGGCCTATTCCAATTTATTTTAGGAGGCCTCATTTCTCCCCTAGTTGGTTTGAACGGTCAGCATGATATGTCCCCGTATCTAATTATTATTAGTGCTACAGCTGTTTTACTTATTGCACTACAAATTATTTATTTCAAATTATTTATGAAAAACACATAGTTATTCGTAAACCAAAATATAGGAGTGAACTGACAATGTAGTATAATTAAGTTCCACTCCTATTTTCTATTTTAATAGGACCCATAGACTTATGATTCTAAATTTACATTTTGTAATGTTTAAATGAGCACTCCTATTTTCACTTCAATTTTCATTCCCTTGACAATTTTAATACTAATTCTTCCCTTTCTACTCTGAACATCTGATGAAAACGCTCATTTCAAGTTTGTCTAAATCAATTTTGTATACTAAATAAATCGCACGTTATATAATATAATTTATCAAAGTTATTAGAGGATACATATTATGAAGATAATTTTACCAGTAAAGCCTATAAGTCAGCTATTCCCTATCCCTTTTGTAATGGGGTGTGAGGGAGTATCCGCAGCGATGCTATTACAATTTAATAATTACGATATTAAAGCAACACAAATTATGAGTCATTGGCCTAAACATCCAACCAATCCCTACAAAGGCTATGTTGGTCATCCTTTGTTAGTTAAATTTGGCCATCATCAAACAATATTTCCTGATGCTTTTGCGCCATTTCTTAAACAATATGATTCTCGAATTGTAGATGGTACAGGTACATCATTAAATCAACTTGAAAAATTTATCGACAAAGGTCAGCCAGTGATCATTTATCATACTAGTTTGGGTTCTAAACCGCTTCGACGTGTATTTCATTTCGACAATCAACCAACAAAACTAGTCTCAAATATTCACGTTACTTTATTAATAGGGTATGATGATGACTATTATTATTATATTGATCCGTTATGGAGTCGTTTATCAAAATTTGTTATTTTCCCATCTATTATTCCTAACTCTAAACAAATCATTAAAATTAAAAAGCACACTTTGGAAAATAGTTATAATGCCCCAGGAAAAAAATGCATATATATCGATAATTAATAATAAAGCCTCTAGAGACTGTTTAAATTCAGTTTCTAGAGGCTTTATTAAATAAGTTGATACTAAATATCAAAATCGACTAAAGCATGATTTATTTCATATGCTATATCATCTGTCATCCATTGTCTTTGATATCCTAAGCACGGACATATATATAATATGTTATTTTCAACAAGTTTTTTTCTAAAATGAACATGCCCCATTATACTAAATCGAATAGGATAATTTCTATAAATAGTATCAAAATCATGAGTACCAATAAATGCATTAAAAAAGTCAAAAATACGATGAGGCGTTGGTACTACGAATTGAGGATGTGTTACAACGTGCGTAACTAAAATAATTTGACGTGGGCTTACATTGTTAATGTCTTTTTCCACCTCTTGAGCAGCTAAAAGGGATAGTTTCGGGTCTGATAATGACCAATCTGTTCTCACTTTATCTTGCCAAGTTGCACCATAATGTTTACCACTTGCTATTTTTTGCTGAGAAAAACGATGATCTGCATAGCTATAATCATACCAACCGACATGGCCTACAATTGCATATTGATCATTAATAATGATTGGATTGCCGATCAAGCATTCCTCTTTTGAGCGAAAGAATGATAGTATTTCTGTTGAAGTTTTATCTGCTTGGTCAGACCATAAATCATGGTTTCCCGGAACAAAATAAGTAGGTATCCCGCTTAATTCTTGAATGCTTTGAATAAAATCGTAACTTATCCTATAGTCATTAGATATATCCCCTGCTATGATAAGTAACTCAATAGACCTTTGTTTAATCACCTGACAAAGCTTTTCTAAATATATTTCAGGATTTAAGTGTGGATGACGGTCAATGTGTAGGTCAGAAATAGTACCTATTTTCATCTTCTCAATCCTCATTTCTCTTTATAATAACTTACATTATTACACAGAGATAAATGAAAGTTAATTCATGTGATTATTTATCATTATACTTGCTATTTGTAAAATAATGTCTATAATTAAGCATAATTTTTAATATAAAGTTTACATTTATCGTATTTCATAATTTTTTATTACAAGGTTATAACTATTAATGTAAGATACCATATTAATACATATATCCACTTATATTTCTGAAAATTCTTGCTTTTTCAAAATATGTTGGATAAGATAAATTTTAAGTAAACGCTTTCATATTCGTATCCCTAAGGAGGAAGTTGATGGCAAAACAACTACAAAGAGAGTTGAATAATAGGCATATTCAATTAATTGCTATAGGTGGCGCTATAGGTACTGGTTTATTTTTAGGTTCAGGACAAACAATTTCTCTAACCGGACCTTCATTACTCTTTACTTACATGTTGATAGGTATAGTGTTATTTGCTTTTATGAGAGCTCTTGGTGAATTATTATTAAGTAACTCTAAATTTAATTCATTCGTAGATATTGCAAATGAATACCTTGGTCCATTTGGTGGATTTGTAATTGGGTGGACCTATTGGGTTTGTTGGATTGTCTCTAGCATGTCGGACCTCACTGCGATGGGACAATATTTTGCTTATTGGTATCCACAAGTCCCACACTGGTTGACAGTACTATTTATTGTACTCCTACTTATATCATTTAATTTGCTTGGCGCCAGATTATTTGGAGAACTTGAATTTTGGTTTTCTATAATTAAAGTCGTTACAATTATTACGATGGTTATTGTAGGTTTAGTTCTGATTTTTTTATCATTTAAAACAGAATATGGACATGCTTCTTTTGGTAATTTGATACATCATGGCGGGATGTTTCCACATGGTGCAGCTGGATTTTTAATGTCCTTCCAAATTGCTGTATATTCATTTATCGGTATAGAACTTATAGGAGTCACAGCTGGCGAAACAAAAAATCCAGAAAAAACAATTCCTAAAGCAATAAATAACGTTCCTATACGAATTTTATTATTTTATATAGGTGGTTTACTTGTAATCATGTCTGTCATTCCATGGTTTAAAGTTGATCCTGATAGTAGTCCGTTTGTTAAATTATTCACACTAATTGGTGTTCCCTTTGCTGCTGGCATAGTTAATTTTGTTGTTTTAACAGCAGCAGCATCTGCAACAAATAGCGGAATATATTCTAATAGTAGAATTTTATTTGGTTTAGCGAAACAAGGTTTAGGTCCTAAAGTATTGACAAAAACTAATTCTAATGGTGTACCTTATCTCTCAATGTTAGTATCTTCAATAACATTGTTAATCGCAGCTTTATTAAATTTTATTTTCCCAGATGCTATTAAATTATTTATTTATGTAACGACACTATCTACCGTCCTATTCCTTGTAGTGTGGGGAATGATTATCGTTTCTTACATCGCATACGTAAAGAAGAATCCTGAACAACATCAATCAAGTGCATTTAAATTATGGGGCGGAAAAATTATTGCCTATATTGTGTTATCTTTTTTCATATTTATCTTTATTTTGCTATTCTTTAGCAAAGATACTAGAGTAGCTATTTTTATTTCACCATTATGGTTTATCTTCTTGTTCTTTTATTATAAGAAATACAAGAATAATGCTGAATCTTTAGCCGATAGACAGCGACATTAAAGTAAATTGTGATTAAACTTAATTATAAGCTATGACTCTAAAATATTAATCATCAATATTTATAAAATATATATTATCTCAAAGCGAATATACTCATTATAATAAGGACCAAAATCTCACTTTAATCAAGTGTATTTGGTCCTTTTGTTATTTTATTAATTTGAATGGAATAGTACACAGAGTAACGTTTTTTTGATAAATTAAATGCAATTTTAAACGTAAACTCGTTTGATTGTGCAATAAGTGCTGCCAAGCCTTTTTAGGGATAAATTCTGGAACGACTACTGTAATTAAATAATTTTTATCATTCGCTTTTTTACGAATTTTATCTATAAATCGTGAAATCGGACGAATAATACTTCTATACTCTGAATGTAAAATCACAAGTCTTACATCAGGAAAATGTTTTTTCCATTTAGTCATAAAAGCCTGCTCATCTTCATCACCAAATGTCACATGCACTGCAATAACATCATCATTAGCTAATAATTTGGCATAATAAATAGATTTATCAACTACAGTTGTAATACTTTGAATAGGTACAATAGCTAAATTGCGATCTACAACAGGAATATCGTGTATATCAATTTCAGATCGTAATTCACATGCTATATTCTCATAATGTACATGAATTCTAATAAAAATAAATACAATAAAAGGTAAAAATAAAAGAATTGGCCATACTTGATTAAGTTTAGTAATGAGTAAAATCATGAATACGATAAACGTAATCGTACCACCAATTAAATTGATAGTAAGCTTTATTCCCCATCGTTCAGGACGTTCCCGAAGCCATTTTAAAACCATACCAAACTGAGCAAGCGTAAATGGAATAAAAACACCTACTGCATATAATGGAATGAGGTTCTCTGTCATTCCTTCAAATAGGATAATTAAAATGATGGCTAATACACCTAATATAATAATCGAGTTTGAATAACCGAGACGATCACCACGAACAGTAAACATACGTGGCATATATTTGTCTTTAGACATTGATGCAGCTAGCATAGGAAATGCTGTAAAACCAGTATTAGCAGCCAATACCAAAATCATAACTGTAGTAGCTTGTATAAAATAAAACGCTACATTTTCACCAAATATTTGGGACGCAAGTTGTGAAAGCACGGTCGTTTCAGTTTGAGGCATAATTCCATATATATATGAGAGTACAACAATACCTACTAATAACACTGCTAAAATTGTACCCATAGTGACTAAAGTTTTGACTGCATTCTTAGGTGCTGGATTTTTAAAATTTGTTACTGCATTGGATATTGCCTCTACACCTGTAAGTGATGATGCTCCAGATGAAAATGCTTTTAAAAGTAAAAATAACGTAACACCGGGCACAGTACTACCTACAGTGGAATGAATATGTGGTGCGATTTGTCCAGTAGCTACGCGAAATGTCCCAACGACTATCAAAACAATTAAACCTATAATAAATAAGTAGACTGGATATGATAATACAGTTGCTGATTCAGTCAAACCTCTTAAATTCATCATTAAAATAAAGAGTACTAATAAACATGCAATAAGCACTTTAAAATGATATAAGTGGGGAAATGCAGCAACAAAAGCATCTGCTCCTGAAGAAATACTCACTGCCACCGTTAATATATAGTCGACTAATAAAGACCCTCCAGCTAGCAATCCCCATTTCTCACCAAGATTTGTTTTAGAAACAATATACGCTCCCCCACCTTTTGGATAAGCATAAATAATTTGTCTATAAGATAAAATTAGAGCTGTTAATAATATTAAAACTGCTCCGGCAATAGGCAGCGTATACCAAGATGCCACAGCTCCTATCACCGATAATGTAATTAATATCTGCTCAGGACCATATGCAACTGATGACAATGCATCGGATGATAGGATAGCTAATCCTTTAAATTTTGAAATTTTCTCGTTTTTTAAGTCTCTGTTTCTTTTAGGTCTACCAATCAAAAGTCTTTTAAATTGAATGAACATGACTCCTACCTCTTTAACTCATTTTGATGGATAAAACTATACTCCCATAAATCAAAATTGTATAGCTACTTCAAAGATCTTTAATCATTACATTTACTCTATTAGCGTTATATTACACTTTAAAATTTATTGTTTCTCTCAAAAAAAGACTACTTGATTAAGATATAGTTAACCCAATATCTATTCGTTATCTGTAACTTTATACACCAAAACTGTTATAATAAATTCACTCATTGTTGCCATAACGTAGGCAATAAATTTTTAAGTTTAAAGTAGAGGATGCTCAATGAAGATAAAACTGTTTGTCATTGTTGTCATTTTTTTGATGACTATTTTATCGATAATTTCAATAACAACACGAGAAATCGCACATAGTAAGAATGAGACGATATTGACACATGCTTCTCAAAAACATATTGATAAAATGGTTGAGACAGCAATGAAGAAAGGAGATATCCCCGGACTAGCAATATTGATCATCAAAGACAATAAAATCTTTTTAAATAAAGGGTATGGTTATGCCAATATTGAAAAAAAAGCAAAGGTAAATCCACATACTCAATTTGAAATTGCATCCAATACTAAAGCTTTTACAGGTTATGCAATTCTACAACTAGCTCAAGAAGGAAAAATAAATTTAAATGACAAAGTAAGTACATTTATACCCGGATTTAAAATGAAGTATGAAGACAAAGAAAGAGATATTACTATTGAACAGCTATTAGCTCAAACTAGTGGTATCCCTGGAGATATCACTGAAGAAAATCGTTACTCTAAACAGTACGATAGTATTGAAAATATCGTTAATTTTGCAAAAGGAAAACGTCTGAACCATGTACCTGGAGAAACTTTTGAATATTCGAATATGAATTATGATATTTTAGGTCTTATTATTCAAAATGTTACCCATCAATCCTATACATCATACATCCAAAAGCATGTTTTAGCCCCTTTAAAGATGAAACATACCACTTTTAAAGTAAATAATACCAAATCTAATAACGAAGCATTAGGTTATATATGGGAAGATAATGAAAATAAAGTTGCACAACCAGAGTTTAACATTGGGGATACTCCTGCGGCATATATGATGTCAAGTACAAGTGATTTAGCAAAATGGGTCCAACTACAGATCCACCCTACTTCAAAATCACAAGCCAAGTTAATTCGTCAATCGCATCAGGTATTATCTAACTCATTAAATAGTGAGCCTAACGCAGATAGCTACGGTTCGGGATGGTTTATAAATACTGATGACCATCTCGTATTTCATACCGGCGTTTTAGATAATTTCTCTTCACAAATTTTATTAAATATTCGTAAATCTTATGGCATTGTCGTATTAGCCAATACAAATTCAAATCAAGTGACTCGTTTAGCGGAACATTTAAATACTCAAATTATGAATAATCGTCATTACACAACTATAGAAGAAAAAGTGAACCAAACGAAAGATATGCAACTTATCATTTCCACATTGGCCGATATATTCATGGTCATATTTAGTATCTTAGTTTTTAGTAAAATCTTAAAATTACGTGAAGGCCACATCTTCATCCGTAAATGTTTACGAACTTCAATCATGTTCAGCATCATTTTGTTGGGATTTGTAGCAATGAATATTCTTTTTTATCTACTTCCCTTGATAATATTAGGAGATGCAACTTGGGGGTTTGTTTTATCATGGTTACCTTTACATTCGAAATATTTAGTTGTAAGTGTCTATCTAGCCATAACCATGTTACTGGTTTGGTTATCTTTAATAAGTATAACTTACCGTTCTGATAAAAAGAAAAAACATTAAAATAACACCTAAGCATTAAAAAGCCACATTTAAGACATGCGATACACACCTAAGAATGACTTTGTTATTTTTGAATCATGCAATATTATACTATTTTGATGAACTTGAATATCATTTATCATAAAATTAATAGAATTATTAACAAAAAGGAAGTATCACTATGCATAAACGACTTTTCATTACTTTATTAGGTTTTATCATTTTACTAGCTGGATGCGATTATTCTAAAGAAGAGAACCAAACTGGTATATTTTATAACGTTTTTGTAAAATCTATGGATGGATTTCTTCATTTTCTTGGCAGAGTCTTTCAGGATAACTATGGCTTTGCTATTATTTCTATTGTACTCATAGTTCGTTTCATCCTATTACCTTTCATGTTAATACAAGTTAAGAATATGCATATGATGCGCGAAAAAACAAAAGTCGTCCAACCAGAATTGGATGCTATAAGAGATAAAATGAAACACGCAACATCACAAGAAGAACGTAATGCAGCCAATCAATTGCTTATGAAAAAGTATCAATCGTATGGAATTAATCCATTAAAAAATATGTTAGGGTGTCTTCCTGTTCTTATACAAATGCCTATATTAATGGGGCTTTATATGAGTTTGAAGTACCCTTCGAGTCACGGAATTACTGAATACCCACATTTCTTATGGTTTGATTTAACGCAACCTGATTTGATTATGACAATAATCGCAGCAATCATGTATTTTGTTCAGCCACTTGTAAACTCAATCCATTATCCAAAAGATCAAAGAAAAACATATTACTTTATGATGGTATTTTCACCGATATTCATAACATATGCGTCTCTACATTCTGCTGCAGCTTTGGGCTTATATTGGAGTATAAGCGCTGCTTTTCTAATAGTGCAAATGCATTTTGCTCACTCTCATTATAAGAAAGTGGCACTACATGAAGCTAAAAAACTCAAACAAAAATTAGAGCAAAATAAAGACAATAGTGAGTTATTAACCGAAGAGTCATAAAAAAGCACGCTATAAACAATCTTGCAAAATTGTTTATAGCGTGCTTTTCGTTCTCCACTATTAAATATGCCATGTTAATAATTTAAAAAGAGCTTATAACTCAAACGATTCATATTATTTTATCATTGTGCACCACGTTGATTTTCTTTAGCATGTACAAGATTTGTTACAAAATCATTTACAGGTGTAGCAATATGATTCTCTTTCCCTAATTTACTAACTGCTCCATTAATATAATCTATTTCAGTTGTTCGATTATCTTTAATTAAGTCTTGGTACATAGAAGGATAGTGTGGGCCTACTTTATCATTTAAAGCAATTAAGTAATCAAAAATCTCATCAACATTAAGATGAACATCATCAACTGTTGCAACATGAACAATTTCTTGTGTAATTTTATATATCAAATTTTTAGCGTCATCACTATTATTCAGTGCTGCCAAATTACATTCAAGTATAGTACATAATGAATTAGCTGTTCCATTAACACATATTTTCTTCCAAATTGATTGATGTAAATGTTCACTTTTTACACCTTTTAATTCTGCATTTTGTAGCAGATTAACAATGATATCTACGCTTTCTTTTCCCTCGGGCACGAGACACCCAATTTCAACAGGACCTTGCCCCATTAAGTGCGTGTGACCAGGTTGATCAATACCGGCAGTCCACGTTGTTACTCCACGTACAATTCTATCTATAGAAACATATTGTTGTATAAGACGTTCATGTTTCAAACCATTCATAGTGCACACAACAATTGTATTATCATGAAGATGGGGTTGAATATGACTAAGCACCTCTTCTAATTGCATAGATTTAGGAAATAGAAAAACAATATCATAGGACGTTGCTTTAGGAATTTCCGTTAGTCTATACATAGGTAGCCTGAAATGATGCGCTTCACCATTAATATCGATATGTAGACCGTCCTGTTGTATTGTAGTAACTTGAGGTTCCCAATTATCAATTAAAGTGACGTCATAACCATGTTGAAACAACTTAGCACCAAATCCACTACCTAATGCGCCAGAACCTGCAATTGCTATTTTCATATATTCCATCTCCTTACAATTCTATATTGTTTTTAAAATACTACTTTACTACATACCAGTCAATATAATACGGTTAATTTGTAAGAATTTTCTGTTAATTAAGAATAAGTATTATCTCTCAAACGTACATTGCTCATTCGACATTTTATTACCAATTTGCACAGTGAATCGTTTCTTTGTTAATTTATTATTCTATTTCAGTTGCGTTTTTAAAATATGAGTAGAACTAACTTCATATTGACTTGATTATCTCTTTTCTCTTTAACAAGAATTAAAATTTATAGACTTCTTCATACTTACATTTTTGCTTAGTTCTCTATATCAATATATCAAAATGTCTGAGACACCGATGATGTCCCAGACATAAATTCATATTTTCCATTTCAACATTAAAGATGAAATTAAAAGTTGTTGACTATACTCTTATACATTAGACTGTTTTTTCGGTATTAAGAACAAAATAGAAAGGAATGCTAATAATGCTATAAGCGCATTAAACATTACTCCAGTAAAACCACCTAAAGTCAGATTAAGTTGGGCTGCAAGTACGCTGTAAACTGTACTTGAGATGGCCACACCAAATGCATTTCCTAAGGATGATGCCATCTTATATACACCGGATGCGACGCCTACTTTATCATCTGGTGCTTGTGCAACAGCTGTATCCGTGGATGGTGTTGCATAAACACCTAAACCGGTACCAAATAATAAATAACCAATGACACTTGACGCTATATACCAAGCATTAGGTAAAAACGTCAAAGATAATAATATTAATCCTATGACGGTCAAGGCACTTCCGAGTAACAAAGGTCTTTTAGGTCCTAACGATTGTAATATCATTTCACCCACACGTATCATAATTAATACTGCAATTAGGTATGTAAGTGAAATATATCCTGTTTCCTGAGAGTTAAAATCTAATTTTTGCTGATAAAAAGTATTTACTACAATCAATGTACCACCAGCTACACCATTCAACATAAAGTTTGAAATCGTTGCACCTGTATAACCTTTGTTTTTAAAGATATCAAAATCGACAAGTGGTTGTTTGATTTTATTTTCGTAAATCACGAATATAATTAACGATATAACAAAAATTGCAATAAGTCCCAAAATAAATGGTGAGAACAAACCAAATTGAGAGGTTTGAGTTATTATCACATTAATACTTAACATACTAACCACTAAGATGATTAAACCAACAACATCAAATTTCTTTGTCTCTGTCGGTTGATCTCCTATAGGCTCTGCTTTTGTTTCGGGTGTATGTTTAATGAGAAACATGGATAATATTGTCAGAATAATTGAAACAATAAAGATTGAGCGCCATCCAAGGTTAGTTGCCATTAAACCACCAAACAAAGTACAAACACCACTACCTCCCCATGAACCGATGGACCAGTAGCTTAATGCACGTTGTCGTGCTGTCCCGATATAATATTCATTAATGATTGCGAGTGTCGCTGGCATTATACATGCCGCTGACAATCCTTGAATAGCACGTCCAATAATCAATAGACTTGGTAATGGCGTAATAATGATTAAAACCGACCCAACAATATTAAGTGCTAAGCCTATGTATGTCACTTTTACTCTACCAATTTTATCTGCAATATCTCCTGCACCTACAATAAACAGACCAGAAAATAGTGCCGATAAGCTAACTGCTATATTAATAGTACCAATATCACTATTGTATGATGATTGTAATGGCACGACTAGATTTACAAGTGATTGTGCAAATAACCAAAATGTAATAACCCCTAAAATAATCCCTAATAATAAGCGATTATCTCCCCTAAACTTTTGTGATGTATTCATCTATCACTTACTCCTTCACAATTAATTAGAAATCTCTAATAAGACTTATTTAATTACGATATCCATTTCTTATTTTACAAATCTTTTATTTGCTTTCTTCTAATATCATTTTTACATTAAGAAACTTTATCATATTTAGAACAATTTTTTAACTGAAATAAAAATATGACTAAATCGTTTATCATTTTAATATTCATTCATCCTAGATATGTTTCTTTTTTAATTTCTTGTAATTTTTAGAAAATTTGTAAATATAGAAACATATTCTACACTATCTAGTTTCAATTTTCCATACTATAATTGATTTAATCGTGTTTTAATATAAACTATAAATATATGAAACAAGCCAATGTAAGTGCTTTTATTTTTAATAAAAAATATATTTCTTTTTATGATATTAAAAATTAAATGAGGATTGACGTTATGCTTAATTTATTTATTTTATTACTTGAACGCGTGGGATTAATTATTTTACTCGCATATATACTCATGAATATTAATCATTTTAAAACAATGATGAGCGAACGTGACAAATGGCGTTCAAAATTCCAACTAATCATTATTTTTGGTATATTCTCTATGATTTCAAATTTTACAGGAATTGAAATAGAAAATGGCCATATCGTATCTGGTGATATTTATTACCACTTAAGCAAAGACGCCTCAATGGCCAATACCCGTGTATTAACAATCGGTGTTTCTGGTCTAATAGGTGGACCGTGGGTAGCTATAATTGTAGGCATTATTTCAGGATTATGTCGTTTATATATTGGCGGGGCTGACGCATATACCTATCTTATTTCATCCATAGTTATCGCTATCATATCTGGTTACTTTGGTCATCAAACAATAAAACAAAATACATATCCGTCCATTAAAAAAGGTGCTATTATCGGTGCAATAACTGAAATTATTCAAATGGGCTGTATATTATTATTTACAAATAACTTACATCACGCAATTACATTAGTCAGTTTTATAGCACTACCGATGATTATCATTAATAGTTTAGGTACAGCCATATTTTTAACCATCATTTTGTCGACCATCAAGCAAGAAGAACAAATGCGTGCAGTCCAGACGCATGATGTATTACAACTCGCTAACGAAACACTACCTTACTTTCGATCTGGACTTAATGAAAAATCAGCCCAACAAGCTGCTGAAATTATTTTAAAATTAATGCAAGTGTCGGCGGTCGCTATTACAAATAAAAAAGATATTTTAACACATATTGGTGCAGGCAGTGACCATCACGTAGCACGTAAAGAGATAATTACTGATTTATCTAAAGAAGTGATTCAATCTGGAAAATTAAAAGTCGCTCATACGAGAGAAGGAATTGGATGTCACCATCCTAATTGCCCTCTTGAAGGAGCCATTGTCGTCCCTCTTTATATACATAATGAAGTCGCAGGGACTTTAAAATTTTATTTCACAGATAACAATATTATTTCAACTTCAGACCAACAGCTCGCAAAAGGTCTCGCCAATATATTTTCCTCACAGCTAGAACTAGGTCAAGCTGAAATGCAAGGACAATTATTGAAAGACGCTGAAATTAAATCATTACAAGCACAAGTCAATCCACATTTCTTTTTTAATGCTATTAACACTATATCAGCACTAGTAAGAATTGATAGCGAAAAAGCACGACGTTTACTGATTCAACTCAGTCAGTTCTTCCGCTCTAATCTTAATGGTGCACGTAATAATACGATTACTTTACAAAAAGAATTACAACAAGTAGCAGCATATTTATCCTTAGAGCAAGCGCGCTATCCAAATAGATTTAACATACACTATCGAATTGATGATCAGTGTCAAGATGCGCTCATCCCACCTTTTATAATTCAAATATTAGTGGAAAATTCTATTAAACATGCATTTAAAAATCGTAAAAAGAATAATCATATTGATGTGGATGTTAGCATGAAGCAAGACTACTTAAGTATATCTGTTCAAGATAATGGTCAAGGCATACCAGCTAATCAATTAGATACTATTGGATATACGACAGTGACGTCTACCACTGGTACTGGTAATGCCTTAGTCAATCTTAATAAAAGACTTACTGGACTATTTGGAACAACATCGGCACTGAACATTCAATCTTCTCAATCAGGTACGACTGTAAGTTGTTTAATTCCGTATAAATCTTCTAAGGAGGAACACTTTAATGAAAGCGTTAATCGTTGATGATGAACCACTTGCAAGAAATGAATTACAATATCTTTTAAATCTTAATGATGCTATAGATGAAATTGAAGAAGCAGAAAACATAGAAGAAACATTGGAGAAGTTACTCTACAACACATTTGACTTAATATTCTTAGATATAAATTTAATGGATGAAAGTGGTATTGATTTAGCTCAAAAAATTAATAAAATGAAGCGATCACCACATATTATCTTTGCAACCGCTCACGAGAAATTTGCAGTCAAAGCCTTTGAATTAAATGCAACCGATTATATATTAAAACCTTTTGAAAAAGAACGTATTAATCAAGCTGTAAATAAAGTTGACATGGCTAAAGATAAACCAAAAAACAAAGATAAAACTATCACACCTAAATATATTGATTATAGTGATGATGAGCGCGCTCAAACACATGTACTCCCAATTGAAGTGGATGAACGTATTCACATCTTAAATTTCACAGACATTATCGCATTATCTGTTAATAATGGGATTACAACGATAGATACAACAAAACAAAGTTATGAAACGACCGAAACACTTAATCATTACGAGAAAAAACTACCTTCCTCTCTATTTATTAAAATACATCGCGCTACTATCGTTAATAAAGAACATATCCAAACAATAGAGCATTGGTTTAATTATACGTATCAGCTGACGTTAACACATGAATTTAAATATCAAGTTAGTCGTTCTTATATGAAGACTTTTAAACAACAACTTGGTCTTCAATAAAATTTAAATCATGCTTTATGAGTTTCACCTTTAAAATGGTGCACCTCACCCTAAAATATTTGTAAGTGAGCTATGAAAATATCTATAGTAACCGCTTTCATTCTATAATGTAACCATGAAGAAAACAGAGGGGAATGGTTATTTTGGAACAAACGCATCTCGTTAAAAACAAAGCGGTTGATAACAAGAAGTCAATGAAATACAGTATTTTTCAACAAGCATTAACGATTGCAGTGATTTTACTTATATCAAAAATTATTGAATCATTTATGCCTATTCCAATGCCAGCTTCAGTAATTGGACTTGTACTATTATTTATCGCATTGTGTACAGGCATTGTGAAATTAGGTCAAGTTGAGACTGTGGGAACTGCATTAACCAATAATATTGGATTCCTATTCGTACCAGCTGGTATTTCAGTCATTAACTCTTTACCAATCCTTAAGCAAAGCCCTATTTTAATTATTTTACTTATTATTATTTCAACACTTTTATTATTAATTTGTACTGGCTTTGCGTCACAATTATTAGTGACGAAATCACTTTTCCCTTCTAAAGAGAAAAATGAAGAAACAAGTCACATAGGAGGGTAAGCAATGATTGAACATTTAGGAATTAATACACCTTATTTTGGGATATTAGTATCATTAATACCATTTGTCATAGCGACTTATTTTTATAAAAAAACGAATGGTTTCTTTTTACTAGCACCTTTATTCGTAAGTATGGTTGCAGGTATTGCTTTTTTGAAATTGACAGGAATTAGTTATGAGAATTATAAAATCGGTGGCGACATTATTAATTTCTTCCTAGAACCAGCTACAATATGCTTTGCGATTCCTTTATATCGCAAGCGCGAAGTATTAAAAAAATATTGGTTACAAATATTTGGTGGTATAGCTGTTGGTACAATTATTGCCTTGTTATTAATTTATCTTGTTGCAATAACATTCCAATTTGGCAATCAAATTATAGCATCTATGCTACCTCAAGCTGCAACGACAGCAATTGCATTACCTGTATCTGACGGTATCGGTGGTGTCAAAGAATTAACCTCACTCGCAGTTATTTTAAATGCAGTTGTCATTTCTGCTTTAGGTGCTAAAATAGTTAAATTATTTAAAATATCTAACCCTATTGCCAGAGGACTTGCACTAGGGACAAGTGGACACACTTTAGGTGTCGCGGCAGCTAAAGAATTGGGTGAGACTGAAGAATCAATGGGAAGTATTGCAGTTGTCATCGTTGGCGTTATTGTTGTAGCAGTAGTTCCTATCCTTGCTCCAATCTTATTATAATTACCCAAAACTATAAATATATCTAAAATACCCCTGAAAACTTAATATATTAAACAAACAATGCCTGGAACACAAAATAATGTTCCAGGCATTGTTAATGTATAAGCAACTGTTGACTAAAATAATCTCTGTTTCAGTCACTGTCTATGCTTTTTATATTAATTAAGTTTATTGATATCTATTAATGTAATTTTTGTACTTGATGTTTTTGCATTGAATCTTTTTTGTTTTTACGAGTAGGATCTAAACGTTTTTCTAGATAACGTAATCCTATATCTATGATAATTGCTATTAAAGCAATTGGTATGGCACCTGCTAAGATGAATGTTGTTCCATCTGTTGAATTTGTACCACGAATAATAATATCACCTAGTGTTGGAGCACCGATAAATGACCCAATCGCTACTATTCCGATAGCAACAACAAGTGCAATTCTAACACCACCAATAATAACAGATAAAGATAATGGTAACTCTATCATTCTTAATATTTGATTCCCCGTCATTCCCATACCTTTACCAGCGTCTTTAATATTTTCATCAACTTCTACAATACCAGTATAAGTATTTTTAATAATAGGTAATAACGAATATAGGAATACAGTTACAACAACAGTTGTTGGTCCTAATCCCATAGCCAACATAAGTATGGCTAACATAGCGATTGCTGGAACAGTTTGTATAATATTTGCAATTGTAATTACCGGCCACGATAAACGTCTATACTTGGCTATGAAAATACCAATAGGAATTCCAATTATACATGCAAACAACACACCATATACCGACATTAATAGATGTTTGAAGAACAGTTCTAGAAGAAAGGCCCAGTTCAGTGAGTAATATTCGATGATTGAATGTAACAAATTACCTTTCATTACTTATGACCACCTTTCTTTTCTTCAAAGTAATGATGTTTCTTTAAATATTCTTCAGCTATCACTGCAGGTTCCTTACCTTTTCCATCCGCTTCATAATTTAACTTCTGCATTTCTTCTGTTGAGATTTTACCTTCTAATTTTTTTAGTGCCTTATCGATTTCTGGATTATTCTTTATTAATTGTTCATTTGCAAGTGGACTACCGTCATAAGGCGGGAAGAATTTGCGATCATCTTCCAATATTTTCAAATCATAAGCTGCAATACGTCCATCTGTTGAATACCCAACTGCTACATCTAATTTATTATTTTTTAAGGCATCATATACTAAACCAATTTGCATTGGACGCGCACTATCAAATTTAAATCCATAATCTTTAACAAAAGCTGGATATCCATCACCTGCACGGTTCATCCATTGGGTATCCATTCCAAGACGTAGTTCATCTTTATATTTCTCTAAATCCGATACTTTTTCTAAGTGATACTTTTTAGCCGTTTCTTTTGTCACCATGAATGCGTATGTATTCGCAAACCCAAGTGAATGATAAAACTTTTCATCATATTTCTTTTTAAATAAGCGTTGTGTTTCAGACATGGCTTTATCTGGATCTTTAGTAGGTTTAGCTGCTAATACACTCGTCAATTCAGTACCTGTGTAACGTACCGCTGACATATTTGCATCTCCACGTTGTAACGCATTATGTTGAATAATGCTAGACCCTAGGTTACCAATTAACGTCGGTTTGATTTTTCCATCAGTTTCATGTTCAATTAATAATTTTTCCATATGACCTATAATCTTAGTTTCACTTGTTTCAGTCGTTGTAATTTTCACATCATCTTTAGCATTTCCATCACCTAAGCCTGGTAAACTGCATCCAGATAACACGATGAGAGATAATGCAATCAGAATCAGTGGATAGTTAAGATACTTCTTCAATGTCAATTCCTCCCATTTATCTAGATACTTTTAATCCTTTAGGTACAACCCATTTTTCAACTAATGAAAGTATAAAGTCAATAACTAATGCTAATAAAGTAACAACAATCGCTGCACTAATAATCATAGGTGGTTGATAAAGATTTAATCCATTAAATACAAGATCCCCAAGTCCACCTGCACCTACATAACTTGCGAGTGTTGCCCAACTAATGACGTATACACTTGATAGACGAATACCACTAATAATAAGTGGTAAAGCTAAAGGCATTTCTACATCTTTCATTAATTGAAATTTAGTCATTCCCATACTTTGACCAGCTTGGATGACATTTTTATCGATATTTTTAACACCTAATACTGTATTATTTAAAATTGGTAATAATACATAGATAAATAATGCAACAATAGCTGGTGTTTTTCCTACTCCAAATATTGGAATCATGATAGCTAACACAGCCAAAGTAGGAATGGTTTGAAGCACGCCAGCAACTGTTAATACCACATTAGCTGTGCGTTGCGTTTTTGATAATAAAATACCTAAAGGGACAGCTACTACAATCGCTAACAATAATGCAAACATAGAAATATAAAAATGTTCTACTGCTTTTGATAAAAGTTGACTACCGTATTCTTGTAAGAATGCTTTCATTATTAATCCTCACCTCTATGTTGAGCATCATGATAATCATTCACATCTTCATTTATATTTGTTCGTGTATCAGTTTGATTTTGTGGTAAATCGTGATTATTCTCATCTAAGCTTTCATTTGGGATCTCATAACTATCAGAATCTTCTTCGCCCCAAATTGAGTCATACACAATATCGACTAAGTTTGCACGTGTAATTAAACCAATGAGATGTTCATCATTATCGACCACAGGTACATTTCTAACATTACGTTTTAGAATAGTACGCACTGAGTCTTGTAACTTTGAATTGATATGTACTTTGTAGACATCCCTTTGCATGGTATCAATTAATTCTTTACGCGCACGTAATCCTTGATTGATATCTTCAATATCTAAAAATCCTAATAATTTATTTTGATTATTGACTACAAAAATAGTGTCTACTCGACGTGTTCTCATAATATTTACTGCATCATTCAATGAATCATCTGCTTTAACAGTGACGGGTTTGATCATAGCACTTTCCACAGATTTCATATTAGGACGATCCTGAATCAAGCGATTTTGCCCAATAAAATCTCTAACAAAGTCATTTGCAGGATATCGTAAAATATTGTCAGGTGTATCGTATTGAACGACTTTTCCCTTAGACATAATACATATTTTGTCTGCTAATTTAATAGCCTCATCCATATCATGAGTGACAAAAATAAATGTTTTTCCTAATTTTTGTTGTAATTCCTTTACTAAATCTTGTAATGTATCGCGTGTAATAGGATCTAATGCACCGAAAGGTTCATCCATTAATATAATATCTTGTTCAGCTGCTAAAGCGCGCACAACACCAATTCGTTGTTGTTGCCCTCCTGACAATTCAGCTGGATAACGATCCAAATATTCTTCAGGTAAATCTACCAGTTTAATAAGTTCTTTAGCTTTTTCATCTTTCTTCTCTTTAGACCATTTTAAAAGTTTAGGTACTAAAACAATATTTTCTCGAATAGTCATATGTGGCATCAAACCAATTTGTTGAATGACATAACCGATACTTCTCCGCAATTCAACAGGATTCATATTACGGACATCTTTTCCATTCATCATAATCTGTCCATCTGTCGCCTCAATCATACGATTAATCATGCGTAGTGCAGTTGTTTTACCACTACCACTCGTCCCAATAAAAGCGATAAATTCACCAGATTGAATATCCAAAGAAATATTATCTACCGCTTTTTTATTCCCTGAATAAATCTTGGTTAAGTTTTTAATACTTAACATAATTGTTTTCCCCTTCCTATATAAAGAATGTCTTGTTCCATGACCTAAAAAAAGACCTCTGATGCAATTGTTAAACAAATAATGACTAAAGTTAAACAAAAGACAAAGGCCTTTGCTTATATATTTTTACGTTAAATTAATAGTCTTAAACATTAACCATAAATTTGCTATACATGAAAACAGAGACAGATATTAATATATACCCAATGAGTTGAAAATAAACACTTTTCACAGAATTTTTATAATTTTTTCTATGTTAAAAAAATTATAAATTAAGAAATCTACGGTTATTTATGCAAATGATTCACTATCTATGAATTAAAAGTTTAATTTTTATAATATTGTGAAAAATATCACATTATATGTCGGTGTCCTCTTGAAAATAGAGCAGTTTAGTATTATGCTCAAAATGTAATAAGAATTATTACATCACATTAAAGACTGATATTCATATTTTGCAGTCAAATTTATATTTAAGGGGTTTTTATTATGAAAGCAGCAGTATGGTATGGACAAAAGGATGTACGCGTTGAAGATCGCGAACCCAAAGCAATAAAAGACAATGAAGTGCAAGTTAAAGTCTCTTGGGCCGGTATCTGTGGTACTGATTTACATGAATATTTGGAAGGACCTATCTTTATTTCAACTGATCAACCGGACCCACTACTTGGTCAAACTGCACCTGTGACTTTAGGTCATGAATTTTCAGGTGTCGTAGAAAATGTTGGTAAAGACGTATCACGTTTTAAAAAAGGGGATCGTGTGGTAGTTAATCCAACAGTGTCTAAAAGAGAAAAGCCGGAAAATGTTGACTTGTATGATGGTTATTCATTTATAGGACTAGGTTCTGATGGTGCATTTGCCGAGTTTACTAATGCTCCTGAAACAAATGTTTATCATCTACCTGATAATGTTTCAGCACGAGAAGGTGCTCTTGTAGAACCAACAGCCGTTGCTGTCCAAGCAGTTAAAGAAGGCGAATTATTATTCGGTGATACTGTAGCAGTATTTGGCGCTGGGCCAATTGGTTTGTTAACTATTGTTGCAGCAAAAGCTGCTGGTGCAAGTAAAATATTTGTCTTTGACTTATCAGAAGAACGTTTAGCGAAAGCTAAAAGTGTCGGTGCGACTCACGTGTATAACTCAGGTAACGTCGATCCAGTACAAACGGTTTATGAACATACTGACAACGGTGTAGATGTGTCATTTGAAGTTGCTGGTGTAGGTATTACTTTACAACAATCTATTGAAGTAACACGTCCACGTGGTACTGCTGTCATCGTATCAATCTTCGGTCATCCCGTAGAATTCAATCCATTATTACAAATGAATAAAGGTGTCAAGTTAACAACTACAATTGCTTATACACCAACTACATTCCAACAAACAATAGATTTAATCGCTAACGGTAGCTTAAATGTTAAAGACGTCGTAACAGATCAAATTGAATTAGATAATATTGTTGAAAGTGGCTTCAATCAACTTGTAAACGATAAATCTCAAGCTAAAATTTTAGTCCGTTTAAATGGTGACCAAAAATAATTCTAAACAGAATATCGTTCATTTTATACGAAAGGTTGGGACATAATTCCTAGCAAAATAGCCAGTAAATGAGTTTTCATAAATTCATTTACTGGCTTCTTTATTTACAATACTTCGTATTGTTGGCTCGCTTTCTTAGGAGACAGCTTCAGCCTGTAGTCTTTCAGTTTGTTGAATCAATGTATGATACTTTTCTTCAAGTATTGCTCCTTTTTGAAAAAGCAACGCTACATAACCTTTAAATCCATGTATTAGCACAGCATTTTTATTGTTTATCGTATAACAAGGATGCATCCATTTATAATTTTCTTCAAGTTCAGTTTCATTAAAAATTAAATTTCTCAAAAATTTATAACAATCTTGCCATTGGCTTTCTTTAGCTAAAAATTGCTCAACTTGCTCATTTTTTGTTTATTCATTACTACACCTCTTTTAAATAAGCATTACCTTCTTATATTATATATTTGTTTTTTATTGATATTTAATTAAACAATATTAATTGTATTATTACAAAAATTTAGTTTGACTAATGTTTTAACTAGCGTATAATTATATCGTAATATTTTTGTTGATTATTCAACATATACAAAGGAGTATTTATGAAAAATAATAGCAAATCAAAAAGTAATAAGATAAGTCTTTCTCAACTCGTCCTCCTTGGTCTTGGTTCACTAATAGGATCAGGTTGGTTATTTGGAGCGTGGGAGGCATCTTCAATGGCCGGTCCAGCCGCCATTATTTCCTGGGTTATCGGTTTCTTAGTAATTGGAACGATTGCCTATAACTATATTGAAATAGGAACTATGTTCCCTCAATCAGGCGGTATGAGCAACTATGCACAGTATACTCACGGCTCATTACTTGGTTTTATTGCAGCATGGGCGAACTGGGTATCATTAGTAACAATTATTCCCATTGAAGCTGTGTCTGCTGTTCAATATATGAGTTCTTGGCCTTGGGATTGGGCTAAACCAATGGGATCTTTAATGAAAGATGGCTCAATCAGTACTTACGGTTTGATTGCTGTTTACATCATTATTGCAATCTTTTCATTATTAAACTATTGGTCAGTAAAATTATTAACATCATTTACAAGTTTAATTTCAGTATTCAAATTAGGTGTCCCTATTTTAACCATAATTATGTTATTAGTTTCCGGTTTTGATACAGGTAATTATGGACACTCTATCGGTACATTTATGCCTTACGGAAGTGCACCTATTTTTGCTGCAACAACAACATCTGGAATTATCTTCTCATTTAATGCATTCCAGACAATTATTAACATGGGATCAGAGATTAAAAATCCAGAGAAAAACATCGCACGTGGGATTGTTATCTCACTTACATTAAGTGCTATATTATATATAGTTTTACAAAGTACGTTCATTACATCTATGCCAAGTTCAATGTTGCATGAGCATGGATGGAGCGGTATCAATTTCAATTCACCATTTGCAGATATGGCAATTTTATTAGGTCTTAACTGGTTAGCAATATTACTTTATATGGAAGCAGTTGTGTCACCGTTTGGTACTGGAGTTTCTTTTGTTGCCGTTACTGGACGTGTGTTACGCGCTATGGAAGAAAATGGGCATATTCCTAAATTCTTAGGTAAAATTAATAAAAAGTATAATATCCCACGTGTTGCCATTGCATTTAATGCAATTATCAGCATGATTATGGTGACATTGTTCCGTGACTGGGGTACACTAGCTGCGGTTATTTCTACTGCAACATTAGTTGCATATTTAACTGGTCCAACTACGGTTATTTCATTACGTAAAATGGCACCAAAAATGACTCGTCCATTTAAAGCTAATATTTTAAAATTTATGGCACCTTTATCCTTTGTTTTAGCATCATTAGCTATCTATTGGGCAATGTGGCCAACAACAGCAGAAGTTATTTTAATTATTATTTTAGGTTTACCTATTTATTTCTTCTATGAATATAAAATGAATTGGAAGAATACTAAAAAACAAATTGGCGGAAGCTTATGGATTATTATCTACCTTATTGTTCTCGCATTTTTATCATTTATTGGAAGTAAAGAGTTCAAAGGCTTAAATTGGATTCACTATCCATGGGATTTCTTAGTCATTGTAATCGTTGCTTTAATCTTCTATCAACTAGGTACGACAAGTTACTTTGAAAGTATTTATTTCAAGCGTGCGAACAAGTTGAATAAGAAAATGGGCGATAAGTTGCGTAAAACACGCAAAAAAGCGCGTCATAAAGATTGGAAAGAACGCGATCGACAAGAGCAAAATCAATAAGACGACAGCTTATAGAATATAAAATATTTATAATAAAAGCTTGGGACTATCATTACTGTCTCAAGCTTTTTAATATACCAGTAATTATGAATTAAACTCAAAAATTCATTTAATTCTATCTGATATCATTCGTTAAATATTTAGTTAAACACTTAATATCATTTTTATTTCGTTTGTAAAATTTAATTTTTTAACACATTGTTCAAGTCAATCATCAACAATTCTTTCACTTTGTTACTTGCTCACATTTCATCTAAATATAATTTTTCATGTTATAGTTAAGCTACGACTTTATATGTAAAGGTGTGTTCAAACATGGTTCAAGTCAAGATAGGTAACTGTACCATCAATGGCTTACACAAAAAGAATATTGATGTATTCTTAGGTATCCCGTATGCCAAATCATTCAATAAGATATCTCGATTCCAACATTCAAAGCTTATGGAACTAAGCAAACCAATGATTGATGCAACTCATATTCAATCCATCCCACCACAACCCTACAATTCACTTGAAGACTTTTTTTCGATGACAGATTCATCGTTTAATTCTTTTAAACAAAATGATTATTGCCTGTTTTTAAATATTTGGAAACCATCATCCAATCAAAATCATTTACCTGTAGTGATTTACTTTTATGGTGGTAGTTTTCTTCAAGGACATGGCACAGCTGAACTATATTGTCCTGAACACATAGTAGAACAAGAAAATATAATAGTAGTTACTTTTAATTATCGCTTAGGTGCACTCGGCTACCTAGATTGGTCTTATTTTAATCAACATTTGAACTATAATAATGGGATTTCTGATCAAATTAACGTTTTAAGATGGGTACATCAATATATCGAACATTTTGGCGGTGATTCAAATAACGTGACACTAATGGGTCAATCTGCAGGTAGTATGAGTATCATGACATTAATGCAAATGCCCGAACTTGATGATTATTATCATAAAGTGATGTTATTAAGTGGAACGTTAACTACTGATACACCACTCAATGCACATACTAAAGTACAACATTTTTCACAACTCATGAGACATTATTTTCCTAATAAAACACTTAAGACACTTACCAGTGATGACATTTTATATCTAATGGAGTCTCAAAAAATAGAGCGTGGAAGATCTCGTGGACTTGATTTGATTTATCAACCTATTAAAGATCATCATATGTCACGATCCATTAAAAAATTTCCCAAACCGACATTCATGAGTTATACACACGATGAAGGTGATATTTATATTGAAGACGCAACACGCACCTTACCTTCTGAACGTTTTATTCACTTGATGTCTCAATATGGTACACACGTCGAAAAAAATGATGCCCTCACAATGAAACAACAAAGAAATTTAATAACAGAGTATTGTTTTGTTCGTCCGATTTATCTATTTTTAAATAAAATGAATAGTTGCGACACTTGGCTAGCACGTTTTGATTGGCACCAACCCCATACCTCCTACTTTAAAAGTGCATATCATATATTGGATTTAGTATTTTGGTTTGGTCACCTCTCTATTTTGACTAAAAATCATTATTCTATAACTCAACATGATATGAATTTAAGTCGTAACATGATATCTGACTTAGCTTATTTTGCCCGAAAAGGTAAGATGCCATGGAAATGTTATGAACCTCAACATCAAGCGTTACATATCTATAGATAAAGACTGGAAAAGGCACTGATAGCATACACAAATCTAATATCATAAAGATACTTCTATGTGCTATCGTGCACACCTTTTCCAGTCATAAATTTTTAGCATAATGTCTATTTTTTAAAGTGAATACAATGATAAGACTAATTAAACCTATCAATGCACTAGTATAAGTAACATATTCCACTGATAAATGTGTCATAACGAGTCCACCTACGATTCCGCCAACGCCAATACCGGCATTGAGACTCGACATATTCCAACTCATCACTTGGCTTGTATCTCCTTCGACGTGTTCAATAATACCGCTTTGAATAGCTGGATTTGTACTCCACTGCATTAAATTCCACATAAATAAGCCAACTAATAATAATCCTGTTCCTGGTAATAATAAGTTAAGAATTATCATCATTATTATAAATATTGAAATCGAAATTATTAACCAACGCTTACTAGTAAACTTATCAGATAAAACACCGCCTAATGAAGTACCAATCACACCTGCTACACCATTAACAAGTAGTGCTAAAGACACAAAAGACATTTCATGTCCATTGGATAAAATTAATGGATTAATAAACACGAATGTTACAGAATTAGCAACCAGCACTAAAAATGTAATCATCAGATATTTAAAAACCTCACGAGGTCTTATGACGCTTGAGCCAGTTTGTGATTCAATACTAGATGAACGAGGTGTTTGATTTGGATGTGACAATTCATCTTCTTTTGGTAGATATATTAACATTAAAACACCAACAAATACACTTACAATAATAATGAATAAAAATGTAAATCGCCATCCTACCCAGTCGCCAATCACTGTACCGATGGGAACACCAAAGACATTCGCTCCACTAAAACCTGTATAAACAATACCAATCATTTTACCTCTGTTTTTTGCTGATGTGAGCATCGCTGTGAGTGCTAAAACTTTCACAATAATGAGTGAAGCTGCGGCAGAAGATAAAATACGTCCTACAACTATTATTCCAAAATGTGGCGCAATGGCAATCATACCATTCCCGAAGATAAAGACAATTAACGTCCATAATAATACTGATCGCGAAGAAAACCGATGAGTCAACTTCACTAATAACGGACCACATATCGCAAAGGTAAGCGCGTACAACGTTACCAGTTGCCCAACCACCGCTTCAGAAACATGAAGATCTTGACTCATTAAATTCATAATACCTGCAACCATCATCTCAACCATACCTACGATGAAAACACTTAATATAAATGTTGTTGTGCGTGCGACAGTCATAACAACTAGATGCCCCTTTCAAAGTAATAACGTAACTATTGATTTTGACTAAAATAAAACAGCTACAAACTTATCATTGTTTATAACTGTTTTATTATATAATATTTAAAGCTGTACTGTGTAGGTTAACAACTATATTTAACTACTTTGTCTTGTGCGTTGCGTTCTAGCAATGAGTTGATGACGAGCATTAAAGAATTGACCGTAACTCATATACGTTGCAATGAGTGCAGACATAATCGTCGCTGTTGTATGAATAAACACGACAAGCAATTGAAATTTAATTGCTTGAAGTGGGTCAACGCCTCCGATAATCAATCCTGTCATCATACCTGGAATTGAAACTAGACCATATGTTTTTACAGAATCAATTGTAGGAACAATCGCTAAGCGTATACTTTCTCTAATAGATGATTTTGATGCGAGCTTAGGTGTCGCTGCTAACGTAAGTTTGGATTCAATATCAGAAACATCTTGAACAAATGCTTTTTCTAAATTCTGATAAGCGAGATTAATCGCGATTAAACCATTATTAGCTAACATACCTCCAATTGGAATCACTTCATTCGCTGTAAATTTAATTGCACCTGTAGCAACAGTTGCTGCCAATGGTAGCGCTGTTCCCACAAATATAGCCACAAATGATATCCAAAAAACATGATGCATGACAGGTGAAGCACGACTTATTGTATTCCAAGATGCATTGATAATAATGACTAACACACATAGCACTAATAACCATTTTTCATTAATTTCGAAAATATAATGTAATAAAAAGCCTAAAATCAATAGTTGTATGGTTGCTCTAATTGTAGCAATAACTAAATCTTTGATAATATGTAATCCTTCTTTATAAGAAATAAAGATAGGGATTAGTAATAAAAGTGCTGTCAGACAAAGTGCTGTATTACTCATTACCATTCAACTCCTCATCACTCGATATCTTACCGTCAGTAATTGTGATTCTACGCTTAAAATGACGCATACTTTGGTCATCACTATGCGTAATCCACAAAATGGCAATCCCTTTATCTGCTAGTTTAAATATAATTTCTTCAATTTTCTTTTTATTATGTGTATCTAAAGCGCTAGTAGCTTCGTCTAATAATAAAACTTCAGGTTCATACATGAGTTGTCTAGCGATGGTAATACGTTGTTGCTCTCCTCCAGACATGTGCTCAATTTGAGCATCTAACTGATAATTACCTAATCCTACTTGAGAGATGAGTTGTTTCGCTTTATCACGGTCAAAAGCTTCACTTCTAGCCTCAGCAGGAAATTTCATATTATCTTCAATTGTATAACCGATTAACTCACTTTGTTGCATTAAATAACTCACACGTGTTCTTATCTCTTCCGGCTTATAATTAAAGTAAGATTGATCATTCAAATATAAATCTCCACTCGTGGGACTAATTAAATGATTCAATTGTTTGAGTAAAGTACTCTTACCGCTTCCAGAAGGTCCTACAATAGCAATCGTGTCTCCTTTATTAATATTCAAATTAATATCATCTAAAATCGTACGATTATCAACCTTGTATGTAAGATGTTCAACCTTAAGTAGCAATTTAAACACATCCTTATATCGACATTACTAAACTCTATTCCCTATTTTGACTATTTTAATATTATTAAATTTAAGTTTGTACCTGTTAAATTATTGTACTCAATCACTCACTTATATTATAGATGTATACATACTTATAAATGCAACCACACTTAAAATCATATGCACTAGTATAGCAACTGCTAAATTTTCACCACTAGAATACTTATTATCTGAACTAGTTTATTTGCGGTTGTTAGGTTCTAATATGAAGTAATAGTTTACTTAAACGCAATCGTATAAGTAGCAGTACTGTTTAAAATGCTATTAAATTTGTAATCATATGCAAAGCAATGGGTACTGCTAAATTACGGTGGCTAAAATGGTAACCTATAACAAATACGACTGCTGCAATAAAGTAAGGTCCTGCTTCAAATGGTGAAACTGCATCAGTACAATGAAAATATGTAAATCCCACTATTGACACAATATACATCAAACCATAAGTTAATTTTTTACCTAGTTCATGAATGATTAAATGACGAAATAAAAGTTCTTCAATGATTGGTGTAAAAATAACAATATCTATAAATAGTATGGGTGTTATCCACTTTCAAACTTTTCTTCTTAAAAGTTGGTATACTTACATAAAATTTCTATAAAAAGGATACATTGCAAAATCACTTGAAATATATAAGCGACAATTAAATTATCCCGCGATTTAATATATAGTATTGTAGCTGCTGAAGCAATAACGATATATGGAAAAATTTCAAAAATCGATGCCATGTCGTAAACATGTACGATCGTTTCAATAACAATAGACAAACCAATTACAAATTGTCTATTCCATACTTTTCCTAATTCATGGATGATGAGATATCTATAAATGATTTGTTCTACCATTGGACGTAAGAATACCATGGATATAAAAGTAACTAACAACACATATGGTGATTTAAATAGCCCTAGCGTACGTTGTTCGTATTGCGTGAGATGATAACTTAAATGATTAGGTAATGATGTTCCAATCACCCGAATTATAAGTAATAATAAATATACGACAATCGCAACTATTACAATTTTAATTATTTTATTCTTTGCAACTATCCATTGTTGCTTCATCACATCATTTATTACAGATTGATGCATTTTATAAAAGATAACTAATATTAGACCTTGAGCAATCACAAAACTTAAACTCAATGAACAATGATACAACCATTGTGGTGGTGCCTGTTGTGTTATCATGGCAGTGATGCCTAATGAGCCGAAAACAACAATGATTGGTACGATACTTTGTAATAAAATATAAGCTGGTATTAATATAAAATTTCTTTTTAAAACTGTCCTACTGTCTGATAAATGATGCGGTCGACCTTGTTTCTCTGAAGATTGTTTAATATCCATATTGTCCCTCTTCTCGCATAAAACATTTATTTTCATCTTAATATAGCCGTACAATAATTTTAATGTTTTTCTATTAGACTTTCATTGTAAAACGCATACATTGTTGTATCATAATATTGAAAACGTTTTTAGGGGGTATTGTTTATGTCAGTTTTAACTGTCATGCAATTCATAGTCAATATTATCATCATGATTGTGTTATTAACGATTATGATTCTTGGGGTTATTTGGTTATTTAAAGACAAAGGTCAAAATCAACACAGTGTACTAAGAAATTTTCCTGTTTTGGGTCGAATCCGTTATATTTCTGAAAAAATCGGTCCGGAATTAAGACAATATTTCTTCGCTAACGATAATGAAGGAAAACCTTTTTCACGAAGTGATTATAAAAACATCGTTTTAGCTGGAAAATATAAATCAAGAATGACCAGTTTTGGTACAGGGAAAGATTACTTAGAGGGATTTTATATTCAAAATACGATGTTCCCACTTCAAGCAACTGAATTACATATCGATCATACTGAATTCATTTCTACATTCTTATATCATATTGAGAATGAGCGCCTATTTAGTAGAGAAGAATACAGAAAAAGCGCTCAGGTTGATCCGTTTTTCTTAACTGATGAACATGCAGTAGTATTGGGCTCTAACCTTAAGCATCCCTTTAAAATCAAACGCTTAGTTGGTCAATCTGGGATGAGTTATGGCGCTTTAGGTAAAAATGCAATTACTGCACTGTCAATGGGGTTAGCTAAAGCTGGTACATGGATGAATACAGGTGAAGGTGGATTATCTGAATATCATTTGAAAGGTAATGGTGACATCATCTATCAAATTGGTCCAGGACTCTTTGGGGTAAGAGATCATGATGGCAATTTTAATAGAGACATGTTTATCAATCTTGTCGAACACAATAATGTACGCGCATTTGAAATTAAGTTAGCTCAAGGTGCTAAAACACGTGGTGGACATATGGAGGGAAACAAAGTCACAGAAGAGATTGCACGCATTAGAAATGTGAAACCATATGAAACTATTAATTCACCTAATCGTTTTGATTTTATTAAAAATCCAACAGATTTACTGAATTTCGTTAATCATTTACAATCGATAGGTCAAAAACCTGTCGGCTTCAAAATTGTTGTCAGTAAAGTTGAAGAAATAGAGGCGTTAGTTAAAACAATGGTAGAGATAGACACCTATCCAAGCTTTATTACTGTTGATGGTGGTGAAGGTGGTACAGGCGCTACCTTCCAAGAGCTTGAAGATGGTGTTGGTTTACCGTTATTTACAGCAATTCCTATCGTTTCAAGTATGTTAGAAAAGTATGGCATAAGAAACAAGGTTAAAATTTTTGCGTCCGGTAAATTAGTGACTCCAGATAAAATCGCAATTGCATTAGGATTAGGTGCGGATCTCGTCAATATTGCTAGAGGTATGATGATAAGTGTAGGATGCATCATGAGCCAACAATGTCATTTAAATACATGTCCAGTTGGAGTAGCAACAACCGATCCTAAAAAAGAAAAGGGACTTATTGTTGATGAAAAACAATACCGTGTTACAAATTATGTTACAAGTTTGCATGAAGGTTTATTTAACATCGCTGCAGCTGTAGGCGTTCATAGTCCAACGGAGATTACTTCCGACCATATTATCTATAGACAATTAGATGGCACTACAACGTCAATTCAGGATTATAAACTTAAATTAATTTCTTAAATCACAACATCGAAAATGAGCGAGACAGAATGCTGTCTCGCTCATTTTCAATTTAATTATCTTCATTCATTTTACTTTTATCTTTTAAACCATTACGTTTGAGTTGTTTAACAACCCTATCCACACTCACATGGTCACCTTTTTTGGCATCTGATGATATGAAACCTAAATTTTTCTTAAGCTGATCTATATCCGCATCTTTATAATCAATATCGATATGTTCGATGGCCTTTCGCTCTTTATAATCTGTTTTATATGTAACCCCGTCTATCCCTTTGAATGCTTGTTCATCATTTTTAAACATTTGTTTAGCTTCATCTTTATCGATGCCTAAATCATCATATTTAATTGTTGCTATAGTAGATTGTTTGAGAACTTCATCATCTTTGTATGTCAAAGATGTAATCACTTGCTTTCCGTTGACTTCGCCTTCATAAGTTTTTGTGCGTTCTTTCCCACATGCCGAAAGAGATACAGCACTTATAACTAATACTACTAAAAGCGATATGACTTTTTTCATAGTAGTCGCCTTCTCTCATCTTTAATCATGTTAATTATATCATCTTTAATTTGAATATGTTACTTATATGAAGATAAATATCTTTTTATTTCGAAAATTTAAACATCTATAAACATGGTATTCAGAATTTCACTACTTAGAATGTTATACTACTCTTAAAGACTTATTAATGGAGGAATGACTATGCCAGAATCTAAAGCGTTACTTAAATCTTTAACAGATGTTAATGGTATTTCTGGACATGAAATGCAAGTTAAATCTTTAATGAAAGATTATTTAACACCTGTGAGCGATGATATCGTTGAAGACCAATTAGGTGGTATTTTTGGTAAAAAGAATGCTACTCATGGAACTAAATCTTTAATGATTTCTGGCCATTTAGATGAAATTGGCTTTATCGTTACACAAATTGATGAACAAGGATACATTTATTTCACGCCAATTGGTGGATGGTGGAATCAAGTCATGTTATCTCAAAAAGTGACGATTACTACTGAAAGTGGCAAAGAGATACGTGGAATTATTGGTTCTAAACCTCCACACGCCCTCTCGCCGGAAGAACGCAAAAAACCAGTTGATATTAAAAATATGTACATCGATATTGGTGTGCCTAATAAAGAAGAAGCGAAAGAAGCGGGAATCGAATTAGGTAATATGATTACACCTTATAGCGAATTTGAATCTTTAGCGAATGATAAATACTTAACTGCTAAAGCTTTTGATAATCGCTATGGATGTGCACTCGCTGTTGAAGTACTTCAACAACTAAAAGATGAAAACATAGACATCAATTTATATGCCGGTGCAACTGTACAAGAAGAAGTAGGTTTACGTGGTGCTAAAGTTGCAGCAAATTTGATTAAACCTGATTTAGCAATTGCGGTGGACGTCGGGGTTGCATACGATGTTCCAGGTATGACGAGTGAAAAAAATGAAGGTAAGTTGGGCGATGGTCCATTAGCAATATTAATGGATGCTACTAGTATCGCTCACGATGGTTTGCGCAAACATATTAAAGACGTTGCTGAGCATCATAATATTCCAGTACAGTGGGCAACAACACCTGGTGGTGGTACAGATGCAGGTAGCATTCATGTAGCCAATGAAGGTATCCCAACGATTACAATCGGCGTACCATTAAGATATATGCACTCTAATGTATCTGTGCTCAACATTGATGATTATACAAATTCAGTGCGCTTAATTACTGAGATTGTTCGATCATTAAATGATGACAGTTATCAAGCACTTATGTGGTAAATGAAGGAGGCGTATCATGTTTTCTACTGGTAATAAAGCTAAAAAGACTATATTTGGAGCTATGACTTGTTCAAAATGTGGTAAGACACTCAATAATGATGAAAATATTACCATCAAAATCAATACTAAAGAATTAAAAGGTTATACTCACTTATCAAGTTGGGCTGATGCACAGTATAAATTGTGTGAAAACTGCTCAGAATAAGCATTACCAGAGCACAAATGAATTAAGTTAACATTCATATGAGAATTTACTACCACATCTCAATAACAAAAATTAAATTTATTTCATTGATTACCTGACAATATATTAAAACATGCCTGAGACAAGAAATGATGTCTTAGGCATGCATTATTTTCTATAATTTTATTTAGTAGAGTTTTTCCAACTTTCATCACTTAACATTTCTCCAGGCCATGTATAAGCCATAACGCCACCATCTATACGAATAGTTTCACCAGTTATAAATGAACTATCATCGGAAGCTAAAAATGCTACAAGTTTCCCGACTTCATCCGGTGTTCCTAGTCGACCTAATGGTGTTACCCATTTTTGATTTTCTCGGAATGTTTGTCCGGCTTCTTCATCTGATGTACCTGCTAAATTATCAACAAGTGGTGTTTCGATTGTTCCAGGTGCTATGGCATTAGCACGAATATTTTCACGTCCGTATTCTATAGCGATAGATTTTGTGAAATTAATGACACCGCCCTTTGCAGCATTATACCCTGAACGGTATAAATCCGCAGCTTGCCCAGAGAATGAAGCTGTATTAATAATAGAACCACCTTGTTTCATCATTAAAGGTAATAAAAATTTAGTTACTAAAAAAGTTCCTCTCATATCAACAGCCATAATTTTATCAAACACTTCAACTGGATATTCATGAATACGTCCGGCGCCATTATCTACACCCGCATTGTTAAAAATAACATCTACATGTCCAAATTCTTGTGCTATTTTTTCTGAGAATTGTTTGACTTGTTTATCATCTGAAATGTCTACGCGATATGCAGTTGCTTTCCCACCATTATCATTAATAGACTGCACAGTTTCTTCTAATTGATCTGATATATCAAGCGCTAACACATGTGCTCCTTCTTTTGCTAACGCCACGGCCGATGCTTGTCCAATACCAGTACTCGCACCAGTAATCACTGCGATTTTGTTTTCTAAACGTTCCATCCAAAGTCACTCTCCTATCACTTGTACATACTTAATACAATTAGGTATCATGTTAGTTTTAGTTTTCCACGATGTGAATCAACTTAAACAGTGATAAGAATAAGACGCACGAAGAATGAATAGCTGAGTTAAGCTATACATTTATATACTTCTCTTTTTACTAAAATTGTATTTTTAAAAATTATAATTACTTATCAATCATCTTAAATATTTCAGAAAAATTAACTGTAAGTTCTTTTCAATTTATCTATATCATGTACAATAAAATTAAATAGGGATTATTTTAAACGCATTGTTTGAATAATAGGAGGCAAACATGGAAGAAAGAATTGGTTTGATAGACATTGGTTCCAACACGATTCGACTTGTTATATTTGGCTACAATAAAAAAACTGGGCTCAATGAAATACTGAATATAAAAACACCTGCACGTTTAAGTCAATATCTCACTAAGTCCAATGAAATGAATGATGAAGGTATTCATGTTTTAAAAGAGACTTTAAGCAGTTTTAGAAAAGTTGCGGATAAATTTAACGTTGATGCATTATATCCCATCGCAACAGCTGCTATCCGTCAATCTAAAAATCGTGAAGCTATCATTAAAGAAATTAAACAAGATATTCATATCGAAATTCAAATTGTACCTGAAGAAGATGAAGCATTTTACGGTTACTATGCGATTACACATACTACTGATATTGAAAATGGAATTTCTGTCGATATCGGTGGCGGTTCTACCGAAGTTACCCTTTTCAAAGACAAACAACTTAAAGAGGCTCATAGCTTTCCATTTGGCGTGGTATCACTTAAGCGTCAGTTTTTTGGTGATAAAGAACATAATGACAAAACAGCCATTAAAAATATGGAACAGTTTTTACGTGAGCAATTTAGTCAGTTAGACTGGCTATCCAACCAACATATTGCGCTCGTAGGAGTAGGTGGTTCTGCACGTAATGTTGCACGCATTCATCAATCAGCACATGCATACCCTATCGGTGGCGTTCATAACTATACGATGACTTCGAAAGATATTAACAATGTTTATGATCTAATCCGTAAAAGTTCTCGCGATGAACTAACAAATTTAGACGGTTTAAGTCGCGATCGCGTCGATATTATTCTGCCGGCTATCTCCGTCTTTAAAACACTTTTCAAAAAAATTGACGCCACACAATTCACCTTCTCAAGAAAAGGAATTCGTGAAGGATTTATTATGAACCACATCAGCAAACGATATCCTGATGAGTTTAATAAAAGTAACGTACGTAAAGATGCATTACGTCATTTAGCGAACGAATATCATATTGAAGAAACGAGTGCTAATCGTCGTGTGAAATTAGCTCAATCCTTATTGAATCAAATTATAAGTGAACGATCACTTAATATTTCAGAAATGGAAAAAGAATTATTTATTGAAGGTGCCTACATTTATTATCTAGGTAGTTTCATTGATTCAGACTCAAGTTCACCACATACGTATTACTTAATCGCAAATTCAATGATTAACGGCTTTTCACATAAAGATCGTGTGAAATTAGCTTTGTTAGCTAGTTTTAAAAACAAATCTTTACTTAAATTTTATTGCAAAGAAACACAGTGGTTTAGTAATAAAGAAATAGATACAATACAAGCTTTAGGAGGGATTATTAAATTTGCAAACACCTTGAATATCTCACATACTAGTTTTGTAGAGGAAGTTAAACTAAAAGCAAAGAAAGATGACAAATACGATTTATTAGTTTATTACAAAGGTTCACCTATTGCAGAAGAATACCAAGCAAATCGTCAGAAAAAGCATATTGAGAAAATTTTAAAAGGTAAGGTTTCTATTATATTTACAAAATCTTAAAATTATTATGATATTTTAGATTGGGCATAATAAAGATTAATTAATGAGGTGTATGTATAGTATGCAAACTCGATTGGGAGAAAAAGATATTAATTTACCGCAGTATTACAACAATAGGGAGTTAAGTTGGCTAGATTTTAACTACAGAGTATTACAAGAATCATATGATAAAAATAATCCGTTGCTTGAAAAACTTAACTTTATTTCTATCTTCAGTTCAAATTTAGATGAATTCTTTATGGTTCGAGTGGCTGGGTTAAAAGACCAAGTCAAAATGGGATATGACAAACCTGAAAATAAAGCACAGATGACGCCTCAAGAACAACTTGATGCTATTAAAATTAAAAATACTGACTATGTGAACACTCAATATCAACGTTATAACGAATTAATTAAAGAATTAGCCAATTACGATATTGAGATGGTAAAACCTGAAGACTTATCAGATGCATTGATAGAAAAATTAGAAAAAGAGTTCAAGTTAAGTGTCTTGCCGACACTCACTCCGTTAGGTATTGATGCGTATCATCCATTTCCAAAGTTAAATAATAAAAGTTTAAATATTTTTGTTGATATCGATACGGAAGATGCCATTAATTCAGCTATCGTTCAAATTCCTTCATTAATTCCACGCTTTTTAACTTTAAATGAGGGTACAAAACAATACGTTGTCATGGTAGAAGATGTAATTACGTATTTCATCAATTATCTATTTACAGGATACGAAGTACTAAATACTTTTACTTTCCGAATAACACGTAATGCAGATTTAACCATTCATGAAGATGGCGCTGAGGACTTGCTTATAGAAATTGAACGTTTCTTGAAAGAACGTAAGAGTGGTTCGGCTGTACGTTTAGAATTAGATTGTCGCACTTCTGAAAAAGAGAATGTAGAATGGTTAATCGATCAATTAGAAATTGAAGATAATGATATTTATTATTTAGATGGTCCACTTGATTTAACATTCTTATTTGGATTGGTTGATCATCTATCTCATAAGCTCAAATATTTAACGTATGAGAAATATACCCCTCAACCACCTAGATCATTAGGCAACAAGAATATCTATCAATTATCATTAGAAAGAGATATATTCTTCCACCATCCGTATGAATCTTTTGAACCAATAGTTGACTTTATTCGACAAGCAGCAGATGACCCAAATACAATCGCTATCAAACAAACCTTGTATCGAGTGAGTAAGGATTCGCCGATTATTAACAGCTTAAAAGAAGCTGCTGAAAACGGCAAGCAAGTAACGGTGCTCGTAGAATTAAAAGCACGCTTTGATGAAGAAAATAACGTACATTGGGCACGTATGCTAGAAGATGCTGGCTGTCACGTTATTTATGGTATGACACATCTAAAAACGCATAGTAAAATTGCGCTAGTCGTTAAACGCATCAACAATGAACTTACGTCATTTGTTCATTTAGGCACAGGTAACTATAATGATAAAACTGCTAAATTATACACAGATATGGGTATCATTACGACAAATAAAGATATCGCTGAGGATGCAATTAACTTCTTTAATTACTTGAGTGGTTACTCAACAAAACCAGAATACAATAAATTGATTGTAGCACCATACGATATTCGAGACGTCTTCATTGATCGTATCGATAAAGAGATACGTAGTCATTTACAACATGGTAATGGTAAAATTATGATGAAAATGAACTCTTTAACCGATAAAACGATTATCGAAAAGCTCTTCGAAGCATCCCAAGCAGGCGTTAAAATACAACTCATCATTCGTGGTATATGTTGTCTTAAACCAGGCATTCCAGGTATTAGCGAAAATATAGAGGTTGTTAGTATAGTGGGTCGTTTGCTTGAACATTCACGTATTTACTACTTCCATAATAATAGTGAGGCGCATATTTATTTATCTTCAGCTGACGTTATGACACGTAATATGATTAAACGTGTCGAAATATTGTTCCCTGTTGAAGATAAATCAATAGGACAACGATTAGTTAACTATATGAATTTACAATTATCTGACAACCAAAAAGGTCGTTACCAAGATGCACAAGGCCTTTATCATTATGTCGAAAACAATTCATCTCCTTTAAACTCTCAATCTTACTTGATGCAAGAAGCAATTAAGTATGGAGAAGAACTAAAAAAACAATCGGTACAACCTTCTGGACAACCTGTTCATTCTAGACGTGGCGGTAGTTGGATGCGAAAATTAAAAAACACATTTAAAAGATAAACTCACCTTGACAATTGTATTTTATATGAAATGAACACGAAATTAATAAATATCTTTTTATAAATATACAACTTGTTATTTTTTATAATAATTAAGAGGTACAGAACACATCACTTTAACTCAACATTTTGTGAGTATAAAAGTCGTTCTTGTACCTCTTTTTTATCTATGATGATTTATAGGATTGTGGGTGTTCATACCATTCTTTTAAAAATGTATATAAAACATCACTATATTGAGCTAATTCCTTTGCTTTTATTTTCTCATCTACACTATGTGCCTCTTCTAAACTACCTGGCCCATATAATATCGTGGGAATGCCAAAATGTGCTGTCCAACCTCCATCAGTTACAGTTGTACTCATACCATGTTCAAGCTTTTTATTATGAATATGTTCATGTGCTTCTTCTAATTGCTTAAAACCTGGATGATGTGTCGGAACAGTGAAACTTGGGAAAATTTCTCCTTTATCCTCAATCATGGATGTACCACCCCATTCAAATTCAAGTGGATTCTCTCTGAGCCATACATCTGCTTCTGCAACCTTATTTAAATATTGCTCTATTTCATTAACTACAGATTCATAACTTTCGTTCGGTAAGTAATGAACAGTAATCCATAATCGACATTCATCTGCAATAAATGCAGGGTGACGTCCACCTTCTATGACAGCTGGGTTAATTGTATTCGCACCTGGAGGCATTCCAGGACTCTTCTTCATGACACCCCAATGCCTTTCAAGTTCATTAAGCGATTGAATCACCTTTGTCATTTTTTCAATGGCACTTGCACCAAACAAGCCCCCACCAGCATGTATCGTTTGACTACGCGCACCATCATGTATTGTATTTTTACTTTTAACTGTAATCCATCCGGTAATCACGCCACCTTGCCCAAGTGCTTGATTCTCACTCGTATCTAAGACAAGGGCTAAGTCACCTTTAGGTCCTATTTCACATGCACGTTTAGTTCCTGCTTCACCTACTTCTTCACCGACTACTGATTGAACAATAATATCACCTTCTGGACGTTGCCCCGCTTGATGTAATTGCTCCAAGACGTAGAATAATGAAGACATACCACCTTTCATATCGCTAACGCCACGACCGTATAACCATTCATCTTTGTTGGTAAGTTTAAAAGGTGGATACTGCCAATATTGATCGTCATCTACAGAAGCTACATCAACATGTCCATTCAATATCAGTTTTGGCGCTTTAGGATTGTGCCCTTTTAAGGTGGCTACTATCACACTATCATTGTCATATAACTGTTCTCTCTGTATTGAAAAATCCAGTTGTTTAAGTAACGTTTCGATTTCATCTTGCAATGGATCTGTATTACGTCCAGGTGGACTTTCAGTATTAAATCTCACTAGCATATCTAAAATTTCAAATTGACGTTTATCCAATTGATATCCCATCCTTTGTGTAAAGTGGTTGAATTCAAACGTAACAATTTAAGTGTAACATGAAACAAAAATGCTATTTTAAATAGAGAAATGTCATCATTTAAACAGGTCTTATCGTTACTTCATTAACATTAACGTGACTAGGTTGTGTTAAAGCATATACTACAGCATCAGCAATATTCTGAGCTTCAAGTTTTTTGCGTTCCCCAAAATCAGTACCTTCCGTCATAGGGGTATCAACCATTCCTGGTGAAATACTAGTCACTTTAACACCTGTACGTGCTAATTCCTTTTCAAGAGACTGTGTGATTGCATGTATTGCTGCTTTTGTCGCACCATAAACGGCGTTCGTCTTTGTTGGTTCAAATCCTGATACTGATGCAAGATTGATGATATGCCCACTAGATTGTTTTAACAAATAAGGCAATGTTGCTTGTAAAACATGGAGTGTACCTTTAATATTTACATCTATCATAGTATCCCACTGCTCAACATTATAGTCTGTAATCTTAGATGATAAACTTTGACCTGCGCTATTCACAACAATATCGATATGACCAAAATGGTCTATTACAGCTTTTAACATATCATCTATGTTCGATTTTACAGTGACATCCGCTGAAACAACTTTAGCCGGGGTATTTAATTGCTGGGCTATTTCGTTTAAGCGTTGTTCGTTACGACCAACCAGAACTATTGATGCACCTTGTTGACTTAACTTTTTGGCAATCGCCTCTCCTATACCGCTACTCGCACCTGTAACGACTGCAACTTTCTCTTTAACTTTTGCCATACATCATTACTCCTTATCATAGAATTATTTTGAACATCTTTATCATAACGTTTTGTTAGAGAATAGGACATTAATGTGATTTAGAAATCAACTTTAAACAAAAGGATTCAAACATATATTTAATTTTAAAAATAATTTTATATTTAGTCATTTTCATTATAAAGAAAACATAGTAACTAAAGAATAAAAGTCAAACTTTAGGAGAAACAGTAATGTCGTTTTATGAAGGGGTATTAAAACTAGGTGAAAATAATCATCGTACTGCTTTTGAATTTCGCTTTGAAGAGTTATTTTCAAATGAAGAATGGTGCGCATTATCGCTAGCAGAACGTCAGAAACAAGAAAAAGCTTTTAGATGTGAAGTGAACAAGCGAGAGTATATACGTATGCCATTTTCAAGTGAAAACGATGCTAAAAATAAGTTGTTTAATATTGTTTATGCTTACAATGCCGTAAAAAATTTAAACAGGCTGAAGACTCTAGAAATCCTAGAGGTCGAAACGTTTAATAATTATCAAGACAGCTTGCATTGTGATGACTAAAATATGTTGGGAAATAAAATATTTGATGTAATCATAGGATATTTCGTATGAGACAATATGACACATTAAAATTAATGTAAATCATCGTTGAATCACAGATCAAAAATGAAGACCATAACTCACAGGGGTAGTAAGTTACGGTCTCCTAACACATTAATTTAGATTTTAGGGGTATATAGAGTGTCAATTTTGCCCTCAATTACTCTTTGAGAGCAAGCGAGTTCAACATTGTGGGAGTTCGTTAAAAATCAACTTGTAACGAGGGCTTTGCGCTCTAAACTATAATAATATAATCTTTCAGCATCAATATACGGGATAGAATCAATCGTCAAATATCCATCTTTAATGTCTCCAACCAACCCTTGGTTAACGCCTGTGTTTACATAGATGTCATAACTACTTACATCGGAGAAGATTAATTCTTCTATAGCATTTCTCATAGTCATCACCTCAATAATTTACTCTTTCCTTACACTTCATATACTACATCATTTTATGTAAATTAAAAGTATTTTGTGATACATTTCACAAAAGTATCACTTATTTGTTCTTTAATAGATCAAAACTCTTTTAGATATTAAGTTAATCCTAAAATTAATTATTGCTTATAATCTTATCATTTATTTCTATTATTTGCTCAAATATTTTTTCTAAAACATCTACAACTATGCTATTTCCCGCTAATCTTATTAACTTAGAATTTGGCAAAATTTTATTACCATTTTCAAAAATTATATTATTATTCATTAATTCTTCAAAAGACTCTTCATCAAAGCCCATTAATAAAAAACATTCTCTAGGTGTCAAGTTTCTATAGTATCTATTTTTTTCAGTAAGAATTATATCATTATATAGAATAATACCTGAATTAGGATGTCTATCTTGTTTAGTTGTTATTGTTCGAGCAACAACATTATTATACGGTCGACTATCAATCCCCAGCTTTCTATTAAGATCTAATATTTTTTTTCTAGAGGGAGTAAACATAGGAGTACTATCTATAGCTTCTCTTCTATATTTATCGACGCTATAATCAAGTTTTAAATAGTTACTTATACTTTTTCTTTCATTAGTAACCTTATTTTCTAGATTATTCTTATAAAAGTATTTTTCTATTCTATTACCTTCATTTTTATTCTTAATTTTAATACTTATCATATATGTTCTAACTCTACTTTGAGGAATTCCGAAATTACTAGAATTTAATGTATAGATAAAATTCTTATATCCTAAATTATTTAAAAATTCTTTCCATTCATTAAAATTGTGACTATGTTTCTCAGACAAAATATCACTCACATTTTCCATCAATAAAAATGTAGGCAGTGATTTACCAATTTCAATATACTCTTTAAGTAGTCTTTCAATTTGCCATAAAAGTGTACTTCTATTATTAGCATTACGATCAATTCCGCCTTGATTATTATGCCAATAACCACTTTTTGATAAGTCCTGACATGGGAATGAATAGGTTAATAAATCAGCTTCTGGTAACTGGCTAGCATGTATTGATGTAATATCGACTAAGTTATTAGTTCTATTTATAGCTGCTAGAATCGCTTTCAGCTGTGCCATATTTAATGACTGTAACGATCTAGCAGTCATTTGTTGTTTTCCATCGCTTGAAAGATTGTAATTAGACAAAATGTCTATAATCGAACCTCTAGTATGATGTCGAAGCGATTCTAAATTTTGTTTTCCATTATGGATAATGTCATATGCGTATAGAGCTCCTATTTCCCATTCAACTATAGCTTCTACAGAAAAATTTGCTTTAATATTTCTCAAAGCTTGGGCTTGACTTCCGATTCCACTAAATGTTTCTATTACTTTTAAAATTAAATTCACCCCCTAATGTTTTCTTTTGATAATGTCATTAAATATTCTTTATCATTTATCTTTTTAAATGTAATGAAATGATACCCTAGATATTTTAAATGGTTATAAGTTATAGGGGTTGTTTCATTTAAATTTAATATATTTTGGATATAATCATAAATATTAACATTTAAGAAATGTAACTCTCTATTAAATTCTCCACTTAGCTCACAATTAAGTATTTCATCGTTAAAGTCATATACAACAAATCTTTCATTACTAGGGAAGAATTCTTTTAATTGTTTACTATTCTTATTATTCATTATTAAAAAAGGTTTACTTTTCAGTCCGTTAAACAGACTATTTATCCCTTCTTTATCCCAATTCTTATTAGCTTTTTCATCTACTACTATCGGCACTGATATGTAATTAAAATTATATCTATTATAATAATTAGGAAAGTTTTTTTTCATCAGTTCATTTATTTTACTTTTATTTTCTAAAACTTTGTTATCATTAATATATTTATTTGTTGTCAATGGGTCACTCTCTAACCCTACGTCAACTAATTGTATATAAGTTAAAATACTTTTATCTGTGCATAACATAGATCTTTTTTCTTGATCAACAAAAAGATTATTCAAACCATTATTAATATTTGTTAACAATTCATTATTGTTAACAAAACCATTTTCAGTAAAGTTAGCAGAACCAACTAAAACCTCATTAATATTTTCTCCAACAAATTTATAAGCTTTTATATGAGTGTTTGCTCCATATATCTGATAATAAATTTTTATATTATACTTTTGCATTAACTTTTTGTAACCTTCGTGATCTTCTTTTGGTATACCTTGTAAACTCATACCAATAAACAAACATATAGTAAGTTTAGGAAATTCTTTTAAAATTTTTTCAACAAAATGGTATGATGCATAACCAGTAATAATTTTAAAACTTGTTGATTTTGAAGCGTTCTTTTTTATAACATTTTCATATAAATTTTCGGTATAGGTATACATCTATCTTTTCACCGCTTCAAACAAACTACTAACATAATTTTTTATCCCTCCATTTACCAATTCCGGAGACGTAGTTAATAGTTTAGCTGTATTGACTTTTAATACTTTTCTAAACAAATTCCTGGAAGGATCTTCATAAAGGCTATATTGTTTCATTATTTCACGATAAAGTTCTATGTTGTAACCTATTCCTGGCCTTTCTACTAATTGTAAAATTGTATCTGTAGAATTGTTCTTTAAAATTTCATATGTCATGTTGGAATCATTTTGCCATGATAAATGTATATACCACCAAATAGTTTTTAACCATATTCTTCTAGATGTCTTATAAAAGTGTGCTTCATTAAATTCCCATCTAGCATGAACTATATCTGGTAATACTTTAACTGATAAATATCTCCAAATATCATCATTAGATGCATACCTATTAAAAAAGCTGTTATCTTCATCTAATATTTCATATAATTTAATTCCAAATAATATGTCAAATTTATAGTCTAATTTGTTGGCATAGTCAAAATTATATATTTCATACAACTCATTTCTAGCACTTATAATTTTGTTTCTAATATCAATAAATTCAGTAGAGAGATCTATAGGTTCAATTGAATTAATATTAACCTCTAATTTATCGAAATCTTTTTTCGCATTGTTAATATCATATTTAATGTTTTCCCAATTTATCATTTTATTCTACCTCATTTAATTTAAAATTCATGGAATTCATTAAGCTATTTTGAATTGTAAACAAATCACTAGTATCAACATCAAATGTTTTTACCCAATAAGATACAGCAGAAAGAATAGTACCCGGGATTAAGCTTTCTTCCACATCATCTAAATCATAATCTTCTACAATAACCACTTGTTGTATAATTATCGCTATGGCTTGAGTCATAATGTTATTCATATAACTCTGATTAATCCTCCTAGTTTCTTTTCTTATTTCTTTAAATAAGGGGTGAGAAATATTTAAAGATAAACTAACATTGGAAGCATCAAACGTATCTTCTTCAGCAGAATACCAATTTTTTTCGAGTTTCCAAAGGGGGCCTTTTCGATCATCAAACTCTGTAATAGGAAAACTAGATCCTTCTCCGTCTATAACGAGTTCTATTGAATTTATATTTTCATTTGATAGTAACATACCTTCTACATTAGCCATGTATGTTTGCGACTCATTTAACTGGTTTAAATATAAGAAAAAATCTAAGTATACTATCCCTCTAATACTTGAAGGTTCAAATTCATATTCAAACTCTAATTCTAATTTATCTCTTTGATTTTTTATAGTCCCTACACTTACTGTTTTCTGAAAACTCGAAGATTTAGAATGAATATGCACTGCCAAACCTATTAAATTGTTCTTACAAGTAACCCCTCCATCACCAAAAAGAAGATAAGGTTTTTCTATTAATAGCGATTGTTTCAGTATTAGGTTGTTTTCATTAGGTGACCACATTGAATCATATTCATTTATTTGTATATAATTTAACTCATTGCTTTCTATATTAATATTCTCTTCATTCAGAGTATCTGTAGAATAATAAGAGAGAGAGAGTGCCGAAAATCTTATATTTGAGTCTTTTATTAACTTATCATCAATTTTTTTATATAAACTTATTTGATTATTAGATTGTAACATACTCACTACTCTTTCCCTTCACTAATACTTTTTGAACTAATAGCCAAATTAGGTACAAACTGTGTTGTTAATGAATATATTTTTATTTTACCTTCAATTTCAACTCTATTTTTTGTATCAATATAAAATTCATTTTTTTCAGATTCACCTAGATACACCTTCGGTTCTTTCAATCTATTAATTTCAGAGTCCTTCATATTTTTGTTATTAATAGAAATAATATCAATATCAATAAATTCAAATGGAAATTGTACAGAATCCCCCATCGTTTTAATCCAGTCACTTTTATTTAATTTTTTATCTTGTGATAATACTTGTAGAAAAACAATGTTGCTAGACTTTTCTTTAATAAAAGCTTTAAAATCAACTTCTACTTCATGTTGATTAATTGGGTTAGAATGGATGACCTTAATATCTGAAATTCTATTTTTACTAATTACATCATCATCTACTGTATTTCTACTAGATTTAAACGAAGAAGTTCTTCCATAATTTTTGGGTGGTAATAATAACTTACCAAATTTTCTAGATAACCCCGTAGTAGCTGAAGACTGTTTATCATCAATATCCCCTTGATAAAAATTAGCTATTTCTTTACTTGTTGTAGCTTTAATTCTACGAATGATCCCAAAACCATCTTCATCTATCCAATTAGCATGATCCGCATTTTCTGTTGCTCTAAGGTATTGTTCTAAATTTGTGTACCCTTCACTTATATACTTGTCAGTAAGCTCTCCTTGAGAATTAGGCACAAAAAAACCTAGTAATATATTATTTTCAGACAACAAATTTGTTCTAGGAGTCCATTCTCCATCTACATCATACTCAACGACCATACCTGGTTTACGACTATAGGCAATGATTTTAGAACTATTATCTCTAATTTTTTTTTCATCCTTAATACCTATATATTCAAGAGGTGAAAATCTATTTTCTGGTGGAAGCATTTTCAGCTCTTCTTTTGAAACTTCTTTAAAGGCAATATGTCCAACTGGTACGTTTTTAGGATTTTTCATTGCATTTCTTTGAAGCAATATCGGTCTTACATTTATCGAATTATCGATGGGACTTTGTTTTAAGGCAGAAGTATATAAATCTTGCATTATATCAAATAATGGTTCTGTATTTATACCTTTTATAATTTCTTCACCATTGACTTTTGTTAATAATTGAGAATTACCTATTTCTTTACTATAATATTTATTATTTAATCTAGGATTGTACCATCTTTGGACTGCCAATTTCAATCCAATTTCTTTATCAAGTTCCCATGGTAAAAGTCGAATATCATCTGAATTATCTTCATTTTCCTTTATATAAGGAATAATAATAGTTGTTCCTGTTTCATTTTTAGAATATGGTTTAATATCAAATATTTTTAAAAATTTCTTTATACAATATTCATCAGTTATAGGGTATATTGCGTTATTAGAGTCATTATTATTTTTATCAAACTCTCCCCACCATGCTATCCCTCTGACATTCTTTGGTAGTAATCTTTTATTTTGTTTAGGGCTCTCAATTAAAGACGCAATAAGTCTTTCTTCAAATCCATTTTCAGTCTTTATTCTAGTATAATATATAACTATTCCATTTCCTAACCTAAAATAGCTAGTTTTACCCAGTCCCCAACTTCCCCCTGCTCCATCCGCTTCTTGGTTTTTACCAATACCAAAGACTAATTTATGAAAATTACTCTTATTTAATTCAGTTGGATCACTGGATTTAAAATCACCTGTCAATCCGTATGTGTTTTTATCAGAAATGGAAATAAATTTCTCTTCGTTTTTATAAAAATACTTCAGATTATCTGTTACACCTTCTAATTTCTCAGCTAACTCTTTCGAATTGAAAGTTCCGTAATTGAATTCTACTATGGTATTTTCAACTTTAGGCAATGTGGCGTCAAGACTATTTTGTAAAGATTCTCTAACCATTAAATCTATAATAGGCAAACGTTTGTTTTGAAGCGATCTTAAAATTGCATCCCCATCTTGGGACATACTCTGTAAATCATTAGGTGCATTTTTTAATTTCATTTTAAAATATCCTCACTTTCTGATTCTTCTTCATAAAGTTCTTCTTCAATTTGTTCGTCTGAAAAGTCTAAACTTGCAGAAATATAAGTAGTGCTGTTCCCTTTAGATACACCAGGAAGCATAATATTTATCCCAATAATATCCTGAGGAAAATTTAGTTGTTCTCTATTGTCAGTTTTTTTTCTATTAGATTTTTTATCACCTTTATTTATTCTGTAAATAATAAGTTGCGGCACATCTTCATACCCATATTTTTCTCTAATTCTTCTTAACTCTGTAATTTTAGGAGAAAGCTTTTCATTACTTAGATCACAATCAATATCAGCATAAAGATCTGCTGGGAGCCTTAGTGTACCAATAGAAACGGTATCATTTGTCGTTCTATTTTTTAATTTTGTTCTAACAACTGATCCAACATTATAACCATGAATTTTCCAATCATCTTCGTTTGCTTGATTCACTTCCCCTGTACCAGAGAGTATAATACTCCAATTATTGATGATAGCCCCATTATCTTTAAGCCATTCAATTAATGTTGGTAGTGCACGCATTTTAGTATCTGATTTACATACTTTATAACTTTTTAAAAATTCATTAACTTTTTTAGAGCTCACATTTCTCCATATAAGTTTGTTTTTTTTAACATCTGGTACCTTAAGTGAGTTTAAAAATTTTTGAGTCATATAATAATTATGATTTAATTTATTAATATCATTATCAAAATATATTGTTTGACTATTAAAGCCTAAAAAATCAAATTCAGTACCTGTGGCTGATTGTTGTTTGTTTTTTGAAGTGATTCTAATTAAATTATAATTAGGTGAATTTTTAATTCGTGGTGCATACTCATTTGGAGTTCTATCATATTTAGCATACATCTCAATTTCTTCTCTTAATTCTTCATTCATTTGACTTAAGAATGAAAATCTATTATTGGCTAGTTCATCTAACCAAACTCTTGGAAATATTTCATATCCCTTTCTATAACCAAACCATCTTCCCATTTGCATTAATGTATCTGCTTGATTAGTTGTTCTTAAAAAATAAGTAGTAGTAAGTCCTTCTAAAGTTAATCCTCTAGAAAGAGTATTACCACCAACTACGATAAACGCTGGTGCTAATCTCGGTAAATTTATTTCATCGGGATAAAGTAATCTTACTTGTTGATTATCCACTTTAGTTTTACTATTATCTATTGCTAAATGTATTCCACAGTGATATTTAGGCGATTCATCCTTACTAATAGGTATATGACTAATAAATTCGTCATCTTTTTGATCAAATAAGAAATTCAGCTGATCTTTAACATCATTCCATTTTGGATAATTTGGTACCTTATCTGGAGTTGAATAACCTTGCATGTGTTTAAGGAAAAGATCTCTATCTAAAGTGTGTTGCTCTTTCTTATATAAATCTTCAAGAGTATTTATCGTATCATTATAATCGATTTTCAATCTTTTTATATACTTACGAATCATATATGCAATTATTTCATGATGAGTAATCTTAAAGCTAGTATGTACTAACATACTAATAGGTTTTTTATAATTTAAAGATCTCATCGCAGCTACTGTCAAAATAAACCATTGAATAGAAGTTTTAAAACTTTTAGGTAAATCTTGTTTGGAATCTCCACTCTGTATATGCCTTACTATGTCTGCATCATGCTCGGAAATCTCTTTCACAATATCTATATAAGGGCTGACTTCAGGTTCTTCACTGCCAAATAATTCTTTAGGACCTATATAATCTTCTGAAGGTTCTAATAGGGCTATAAAATCTTTAGGGTATAATGAATTTTTACTAGTTTCATTTAAAACATTTGCATATGGAGTTGCAGTATAGGAAATGTAATTCATAGCTAAGAAATCATCATTATTAACTAATGTTTTTATCAGCTTATTAATTGTAGACACATTTTCATCAATATTTTTAGTATTTATGCTTGCCTGATCCGCTTCATCATCAATAACTAATATTTTAAGTTGCTTAGCTTTATTTTTATCATTCGTTAGCCATTTAATTAACGATTCTAATCTCCCTCTATTTTTTAAACATACTGTAAAGTATCTATCTTTTGTATTAGAACCAAGATTGAATTTACTCATGTCATGTTCAACCTTATTTGAATTTAATCGTGGATTGTCTACTAAATTCCATTGTATTGAACTAGTTCCGTCACCTTTCATGTCACTATACAATCTATGACTAGTTTGTTCTCTTAAATTTTCAATCACTCCAGAAAGAATAATAAAATAATTAAATCCATTATCTGCTGCCTGCGCCATTAAACCAGCCATATTAGCAGTTTTCCCAGATTGAACATTCCCTACTACTAATCCTTTAATAGGACCTGTTTTTCTTGTATCAGGAGATAGTGACTTTAAAATTTGATAAGAAGATTGTTCAATACTCTTAATGGATTTATCTGAAAATCCTTTTTTACTTAATCTTTTTTTATAACCTACCCATGATGAATAAGGAGAAATAGGAATACTAGCATCATTTTCATAATTTATTCCTAATTTATTTATTCTTATCTCTTTCTCCCTAAATGACACCTCATCTACTAATTCTATCCAATCACCAAAGCTAATTCTTTCAATAAAATTTGCATCTGCTATATTATTTAAAAGATTTTGTGTATCTTCTTGAGTCTTACAATTAAGCTTTTTTATATTTTTTACGCTTATATTTTTTTCCATTAACCTATGAATATGTTCAACATAATACATATATTTTTCTTGTTCTATCTTCATAATATTCTCCTCAAAATACATATAATTTTCTTCATTATATTGTAATACATTTATATTAAATAACAAAATATACATTATCTATTTTAAGATTATCTTTATAATTCCACAAACAATATTTATCTCCATTTTAAGATTGTATTTTGTAGATACTAATAAAAAATGATTAGTGGTATTGTGACCACTAATCATTTTCACTTCAATGTATAAAACTCAGTTTCTTTATTTTTCTTTGTTATACTTTTATATTTTTCATTATCGATAAATTTAATGTTTTCATCGTTTATAAATTTGTCTAAAGCTTTTTTACTATCAAATCGCTCTTTTATATAACTTTCTCCTTCAAATCTTCCACTCATTTTATTGAAGATTAGAGCATATTTTCCATTAATTTCAAACTGCATTTCGTAATTTTTAATTTGATTAAGTGCTTTTGCTATATTTTTGGCTATTCTTTCAATAACTGTCACAACAACACTATTTCCTGCTTGCTTGTATAATTGACCATTTGACATTTCTTTAGGTAATGTATAGTCTTTCGGAAATCCTTGCAAATTAAACGTTTCTCTTGGAGTTAACTTTCTAATTCCATACTTAGTTTTAATTAATGGTACATTATGTCCTCCAGTACCCATGTTTGCCGTCAATGTAGGAACTACGCCAGACTTATTAGCTCTTACATATTTTCTCCGCCATTGATAGATTAAATTTTCATTATCCATGTTTTCTTCAAGTTGGTCATAAAAAGGTTGTTTTCCTTTTCGATAATAATATCTTTCGTCTTTCTTATTTTCAAAGTCAATAATGTCTCGTAAATTAAAATCTAAATCAATTCTATTTGGAAATCTAAATTTTTCAAAAGCTGTTTTATTTTTAAAACCGACTATATATATCCTTTCCCTATTCTGCGGAATATTACCATAATCTTTAGCGTTTAAAACTTTCCACTTAATTGAATAACCATTTAACACCAAGGCTTCTTTAATCACTTTAAATGTATTTCCGTGATCATGAGTGACCATATTTTTTACATTCTCTATAAATATGCACTCTGGCGACTTACTTTTAATCACCCTTAAAAGTTCGAAAAACAAGTCTCCTCTATGATCGTCAAACCCTTTTCTATAACCTGCAATACTAAAAGCTTGACAAGGAAATCCTCCAACTACTACATCTACTTCTGGAATTTCATCGACCTTTATATCATGTATATCTCTTTTATCTAATTCTATATCTTTAAAATTTTTGCTATATGTAACTTGAGCATTTTTATCAAATTCATTAGCGTACATCACTCTGAACTCGTTAGTATTTTCAAAACCTAACTCAATTCCTCCCACACCACTAAAAAAACCAGCTATACTATATTTTTTAGGGCTAGTAGAACTTACAGATATATTCATGTACATCTCCTACTTCCATATAAATTTATAAATATTGTATCAAAATTTCTATCATGCGTACATATGTTCTCTGTTATTTAGCTATCCAACCTATCGCATCTTTTGGAGGGTTATCTTGTTCTATCCAAATAAATTCTAGCCCAATCCCTCTACTTTTATCTTTAAATTTTACTAATCTAATTCCATTAATTCCAATATCATTCAGTTTTTTTTCTGTTAATATTTCTCGAGGTTTAAGTTGAAATACACCATACAAAATCCACTCACCTAAAATTTGCTGATCGCTATATGACTGAATGCTTTTTCCTCCATCTTGATTAATATAAGCATCTATGATATCACCTGAACTTAGAAATTCTAATTTAAATATTCTTTTTTCTTTAGGTAATTTCAATTTATTTGTTCCATCTTTAAAAGTGCCAATATTTTCCCCGAAAAAGTGGGGGTTATTCTCATGAAATGTTTTTGAATTAGGTATTGGTATGTACATTTCTTTCATAGGTCTAAAAACTAAGGAATGAACGGATTTAGTTAATTCATCATTATCTATATTCTCGAGAAGCTTCATTAACTCCTCTCTTTTCTCCTTCATAATCTGTTTATCTCTAGAAGATTTATAGTCATTAAGTAGCAATACCTCTAAATAATATTTTACTTCTTTTAATTTTATACTACTGATTACATCACTAAACTTAAACAATATATTTTTAATTCTTTTCTCTCTGTATCCATTTGCTTTACTCAATTTAGGTGCACCATTAAATCCATTGAATCCTGAATTTTCATGGATTGCACCATTTTTATCAACTATAATCCAAGAAACAGTATCTTCAATATCTTCATTTCTAATTTTTGAATTCATATCATTAAATTTAGTTAGTTGATTTAAATTTTCAAACAACCTAAATGGATCCTCTATATAATTAATATCCCATGATTCAACAATTATTTCTTTATTATTAAATGACATATATAATTGACTGTCTGCAGATGTATACTTATATTGATGTTGTTCATCAGTAAATTTAAAATTAGTTGGATTTCTCAGTTTTGTAGCTCCAATAACTTTCAATTTACCTACATCTATTGTTGTATAATCAGTTTCCCCGACGTGAATTTTAGGAACGTCTCCCCTCTTAGATGGCATCAAAACATGATAGACTGCCTCAACATTTTTTTCTGTGCCTTTAAATCCCTTAATTTGTTGTTTGGATGATTCAATTCTTGAATTACGCAACATTGCAATCTTTAAAGCTAATTTGTAGTATAATGCTTTATTTTTTTTATTGGCCTCTTCTATGTTATTCGAATTTTTAGCATTAGCAGATATTTCATTTAAAATTTTATTCCAATTATCATATTGACTATTTTTTTTAAATTGAGCTATTTTTTGGTCACCTGAGTTAACACCAAATGATTTAATACCCACTAAATACTTATGATTATCATCCAACAGTAATGACGCATCGTATGAAGTATTAGCTATATCTTCACCAATTGCTCCAAAAGATTTTTGAAAAACTGTTTCTTGAAATTTTGAATTAACTATTGGGGCTACCTTCTCATCATTATTTTCATTTTTTTGTGAAAATGCTTCACTTAAACTTGCAAAATTTGTTATTAATTTCTTATATTTTAATTTATCTTCGTTATTAAGATACGTCCACAATATTAAATGCCCTCCTAAATCGAGTTTTAATATTAGAATTACTTTTATATAATATCATCATTTTAGACTATATAGATAATTCATTGTTATTAAACGTATTTTATTTATGTATAAAAAAGGTATTCAGATCATCTAAACCATCTGAATACCTAAAATTTTCAATTCATATATAATTACTTTACTCTCTCAAACAACTTTTGATAGTTATTCTTTGCTTGTTCATACTTTAATGTTTCTTTTGTTTTAACATGTTTGAGTGGATTTTTAATTATTTTATCCATATAGGCTGCGAATGCTTCAATGTTATCTGGCTCAACAAGATAGCCATTTTCACCGTGCTCTATGATTTCACCAGGACCGTATCTTACGTCGTAAGCAATGACTGGGCAACCTACTTCAATACTTTCCATAACGGTTAAACCAAAACCTTCGTATTCACTGGTTAATAGTGAGGCTTTAGATTTTTTAAATTCTTCAAGTGGATGCTTGGTAAAATCATTTAAATCAACTTTATCTTCAATTTGATATTCTTTAACTAAATCTAGTATGACTTGTTTTTGATTTTGTTCATCTGCACCATAAATAGCTAATTTCGTTTGATGTCCATATTTTAAGAATTGATTATAAGATTTGATTAAATGATCCACTTGTTTCTGTTTGCCTAGTCTACCAATAAATACGAATCTATCCTCTTTGTCATGAGTATCTTGTTGTCCATAGCTTTTAATAAAGTGAGGTACAATCGATATTTTTTCATCGCTGATACCATATGCATGTTGTATATCGTCTTTTTGCATATGTGTGAGCAAGAGGTATTGAGCTACTTTATCAGAATTTTCCAGTGCAATTTTGTATGAAGATTTAATATTATCGCCATCGATGTGGCTATTATGAAATACAAGCACATTTTTTGTGTTCTTACAGTTATTTAAAAGTGGTTTATCTAGAAGTCTAGCATCATTAAACACAATATCATTTTGGTTAAAGCGATGTTCGAAATAATATTTAAAGAGATCTTTTTCGTTTTTAAAAGCCTTCATGATACGTTGATTTTTAAAAATTTGAATAAAATCTAATTCATTTGCCTTTTGTGAATTGAAGAATTTTTTACAGTAAATACTTCCCTCAGTGTCAAAATATTCTTCCAAAATTTTGTGATATGTGCGGCTTGAGAAGTAAATCTTTCTATGTAATTGACCGAAGTGATTATATTCTCTACGTTCAATTTTTTTCTTAGAAATTGGTGACATCACGTCTTCAAATTCTATGATATTTGTATCTTCATAAAATTTCCGATATAAAACATAAGTTTCTTGATCATAATATCTCATCACATTGCCATCATTGAATGCTTTAGAAGTTAAACCTTCTATGTCTCTATCTTTTTCAGAGTAAAGCGTTTTTTTCTTAAATCTTGTTTTAGGTATTGAAAGTAATTTGAAATCAGATAACCAATCATATATGTTTTCGATTTGCGTATTTTTCGTTATGAGTTGATTCTCTTCGAACTTTTGATAAACTTCATTATAATTAGCGTTATAATTCGTTGTTAATATTTTATTGTGAATGCCCATTTCTTTATCAAGAAATCGAATTCTTGTTAATAATGATTTAGTTCTTCCTCCGTGCACTAAGGGTAATGTGCTTGTTACTGTATATATCATTGTTTTAATCCCCACCTTTTAAGATGTATGCTATTTTATAGTTAATTATAAAAATATTGATGCATTTTGAAGCCAGAAATTTTATAATGTGATTTAAGAAGTATTTTATAAGTTGTTTTAAAATAAGTTAAGAACTTTTTATGTTTTCGAAAATAAACGTAAACTAAAAATATAGTATAATGTATATTTTAATTTTAATAAAGAGGAATTTGTAAATATGAAAAATAATTGGATAGATGTTTTAGATGAAAGTTTAGTCAAAGATTTTTATAATAATCAAACTTCCGAAGAGCAACAAGAAGGACTTAATACTACACTGTCTTTTGGCACGGCTGGTATTAGAGGGAAATTCGGTTTAGGTGAAGGCCGATTAAATAAGTTCACAGTATCTAAAGTAGCGTTAGGCTTTGCCCATTATTTAACATCAAGTATCGCGCATCCTGTCGTCGTCATACATTATGACACAAGACACTTATCACCTGAATTTGCTCAAATTATCGCTAATATTCTAGCAAGTCTTGATATTAAAGTTTATCTTGCTGATACATACAGAACAACACCTGATTTATCATTTGCAGTCAGATACTTACAGGCTGATGCGGGTGTTATGATTACAGCTAGCCATAACCCTAAAGATTACAATGGAATTAAAGTTTATGGAGAAGATGGTGCTCAATTATCAACCGACGATTCCGCACGACTAAGCACATATATCGATAAGTTAGGTCATCCGCTTCATATTAATTTACCTAGTTTAACTACTGAACAACAATCATTAATTCATTCAGTCCCGAGCGAAGTCAGAGAAGATTATTTCAAAAACGTACAAGACTTAGTTGGAACGATTCCACAGTCTGATTTAAAAGTTGTCTTTACAAGCTTGCATGGTACGAGTGTGCCAGTTGTACCTGACATCTTATCTTCTCTTAACTTTAATCAATTTGAGTTAGTTGCATCACAATGTGAACCTGATTCAGATTTCAGCTCTGTAGCCAGTGCAAATCCAGAGGATCATAAAGCGTTTGATCAATCGATAGAGCTCGCTAATCAGATTGATGCTGATTTACTTATCGGTACAGATCCCGATGCAGACCGTTTAGGAATAGTTGAACGTGATGCTGAAGGTAACATCCACTATTACAATGGAAATCAGATTGGTGCACTTTTGTTAAATTATCGTATCAAACAAACAGAAGAATTACCTAACAGAATTATGTTCCAATCAATTGTAAGTGGTGGCTTAGCTAAATCTCTTGCTCAATATCATAATGTCAATTTCAAAGAAGTTTTGACAGGTTTTAAATATATCGCAGCTGAAATAAGACATCTGTCTCCTGAACAAAACTTTATTTTTGGCTACGAGGAAAGTTATGGCTTCTTAGCCCGTCCTTTCGTGAGAGATAAAGATGCGATTCAAATTGTGCCATTAATGATTAAGTATGCAGCTGAATTAAAAAACAAAGGACGCATGCTTAAAGATGAATTAGAAGACATTACTCGAAATGTCGGTAACTTTAATGACAAGCTTTTCTCACATACATTTGAAGGTACTCAAGGTAAGGCAAAAATCGAAAATATTATGACTCAATTCAGAAGTGAAACACCTTCGGAAATGTGTGGTCTTAAAGTCATTGCAATCGAAGATTTTGAAACAGGTAAAAAGACTGATTTACAAAATGATGAAGTCAGCGATATAACTTTACCTAAAGCGAATGTAATAAAGATATACTTTAATGAAGGATTTATTGCTTTGCGTCCTTCTGGTACAGAGCCTAAAATTAAACTTTATGTGTCACTTTCTTGTGACCATTTTGACGTAGTTGCACAAAAAATGAATGATGCTATATTTAACTCTTAAGTAGAATAAGGTGGAAATGTATTCTCTTTGCAATCTTGATATCGAAATAGAATTAACATGGTTAGTAGAATTGCTAGGTGGTACTCTCGATATTGGGGACTATCCTTTCTAGTAATCAAAACTTGATGACAGTAAATACTCAATCCAATCATCCACTATAAATACGTAAAATGCCTAGGACAAAATAGATGTCCCAGGCATTTTTTAATTGAATTTAAATATCTAGTTGTTTAATGAATGCTTTTAAGTCTTGACTCATTTCTGGATCTTTTAAAGCATATTCAATCGTTGTTTTAACAAATCCTAATTTTTCTCCAACATCATAACGATTACCCTCAAAATCATATGCATACACTTGTTGTTTGCTATTCATTCGTTCAATCGCATCAGTTAATTGAATTTCATTTCCAGCACCTTCTTGTTGTGTTTCAAGATAATCAAAAATTTCTGGTGTTAATACATAACGACCCATGATTGCTAAATTAGACGGGGCAGTACCTTGTTTCGGCTTTTCTACAAATTGACGTACCTCATATCGACTTCCCTCTTTAGCAGAAGGATCAATCACACCATAGCGATGTGTATCAGATTCTGGCACTTCTTGAACACCTATTACTGAATGGCCTGTTTCTTCATAAACATCCATTAATTGTTTAATAGCTGGTGTATCAGACTCTACAATGTCATCTCCTAATAACACTGCAAATGGTTCGTTACCGATAAACTGTTTTGCAGTATGAATTGCATGTCCTAGCCCTTTTTGTTCTTTTTGTCGTACGTAAAAAATATTAGCTAAATCTGTTGAATATTGTACTTTTTCAAGCAGGTCTGCTTTTCCTTTATTTTCAAGAACCATTTCTAATTCTTTTTGATTATCAAAGTGATCTTCAATTGCACGTTTATGCTTGCCAGTCACTATAATAATATCTTCAATCCCTGCTTTAGAAGCTTCTTCTACAATATATTGGATTGTTGGTTTATCTAATATTGGTAACATTTCTTTTGGCATCGCCTTAGTTGCTGGTAAAAAACGAGTACCTAAACCAGCGGCAGGAATTATTGCTTTTTTTATCTTTTTCAATCTATAAACTCCTTTACCTATTTACGTAATTAAACTCTTAATAAAGTGTATCACTATTTAAAATGCTTTCATAGTAGTGTTTTTTCACCACAATCTTTTTCAATATTAACATTAACTTAATCAAGAATTGAGTTAGAAATTAAAAATACTCTAATAGAAATTAACTTTGTTTTAAATATATCGGTGACAGACATCCACTGAAAAACACTAGTTATATTTTTAAAATGAGAGTTTCAGGAATTTTTTCTCTATACAAATAAACTGATAAATAAAATAAATATAATACCTGATACTGAAATAATTGTCTCTAATAACGACCATGTTAAAAATGTTTCTTTGACTGTCAGCCCAAAATATTCTTTAAACATCCAGAATCCAGCATCATTGACGTGAGAGAGAATTACGCTACCTGCACCTATTGCAAGAACGACCAAAGCTACATTAACATCTGAATGTTCTAAAAGTGGTAACACAATGCCTGTTGTTGATACTGCAGCAACTGTAGCTGATCCTAATGAAATCCTTAAGACTGCAGCTACAATCCATGCTAATAAAATGGGCGACATGCTTGTTCCTTCAAACATCTTAGCGATTGTATCACCTACGCCACCATCGATGAGCACTTGTTTAAATGTACCACCACCACCGATGATGAGTAACATCATGCCGATTGGATAAATAGCATGTGTAACTGATTTCATAATGTCTTCCATTTTTCGTTGTTGCTTCATTCCCATTGTAAAGATTGCAAATATCACTGCGATAAGCATTGCAGTACCAGCAGTTCCTATGAAGTAAACAATTTGTTCGAATACATTTGTTGCTTCTTCGTGTCCTGTAATCAGTTGCACAATTGTAGAAATCAACATAAGAATAACAGGTAAAATAGCAGTCAATAAACTTATTCCGAAACCAGGCATCTCTTCTTCTTTAAATTCCTTTTGAGTACCTAAAGAAGAAATATCCCCTTCTCTCGTATAGGCTGTTGGAACCATCTTTTGTGCAAATCGATTAAAGATTGGACCTGCAATAAGTGTTACAGGGATAGCAATAATCATACCATATAACAAAACTTCACCTATATTTGCTTTAAGCTCCTTAGCGATGACAACGGGTCCAGGATGTGGTGGTAAGAATCCGTGTGTAACAGATAACGCTGTGACCATTGGTAGTCCCAATTTTAATATTGATACATTTGCGCGTTTAGCTACTGTAAATACGAGTGGTATTAATAGTACAAGACCTACTTCAAAAAATAGCGCAATACCAACGATAAATGCTGCTATCAACATAGCCCATTGAACATGTTTCTGACCAAACTTTGCAATAAGTGTATCAGCAATACGTGTTGCGCCACCACCGTCGGCTAATAACTTACCTAATATCGCACCTAAGCCAAAGATTAAAGCAATATGACCTAACGTACTGCCCATACCATTTTCAATGGTTTCCATAATTTTGTTAAGTGGCATACCTAATAATAACGCCGTTATCATTGAGGTAATGATTAATGAAATAAACGTATTAAGCTTCAATCCAATAATTAATGTTAATAAGATAATAATTCCTAATACAACACTGATGAGTGGCCAAATCTCTCCAAACATCGCATTCCCCTTCTTTCTCTCGTTTATTATTCATATAATATATAATCAATTAATCACTTAAATGTTCTCGTTGGAAATTCGCAATATCACTGTAGTTCTCAGTCATAGAACGACTAATGTTAATGAAAATGGTAACAAGTTGTTGGTAGATGGCAACTGTTTCTTGGTTAGGTTCATGGGCATGTGTTGTACCAACCATATCTTTAATGACTGAAAAATCATCTATTTCTCCCAGAGCTTTCATTCCAAGTACACATGCACCTAGACATGAACTTTCGTAGCTTTCAGGTACGATTAAGTCTGTATCAAAAATATCTGCCATCATTTGTCGCCAAATTTCACTTTTAGCAAAACCACCCGTTGCTTTAATTGTTGTCGGTGTTTCATTCATCACTTCAATTAATGCAAGATAAACTGTATATAAGTTATACAGTACACCTTCCAATGCTGCACGAATCATATGCTCTTTCTTGTGAGATAATGTCAATCCGAAGAATGAACCCCTAGCGTCAGCGTTCCACAATGGTGCGCGCTCTCCAGCTAAATAGGGATGAAAAATTAATCCTTCTGCACCTGGTTTTACTCTGCTGGCAATCTGAGTTAACACATCATAAGGATCGACCCCCAACCTTTTAGCCGTTTCAACTTCACTCGCTAAAATTTCATCTCGTAACCATCTCAAGACGACACCACCATTATTGACGGGACCGCCAATCACATATTGATCTTTATCGAGAATATAACAGAAAATACGCCCCTTCTCGTCTGTTTTTGGCTGATTAATTACCGTACGAATTGCGCCCGATGTGCCAATAGTTACAGCAACTTCACCTTTTTGATAACTATTTACACCTAAGTTAGATAATACGCCATCGCTCGCTCCGACAATCACAGGCGTTTGCTCATCAATCCCCATCAACGTTGCGTAGCGTTTTTTCATTCCAGTTAAAACATGTGTAGTTGGAACAAGTTGTGGTAACTGATTTCTTTCAATACCTAACAATTCTAAAGCTTTATTATCCCAATCTAATTGTTCTAAATTCATCATACCTGTAGCTGATCCTAAAGAATAATCAATGACGAATCTTTCATATAATTGAAACAGTACGTATGTTTTTAAATCTGCAAACATAGCTGTTTGTTTAAATATTTTCGGTTCCTCATGTCTCATCCAAAAGATTTTAGATAATGGTGACATAGGATGAATCGGTGTACCAGTTCGTTGATACAATTCAAAACCGCCATATGATTTTTCTATTAAATCAGCATAATCATTCGCACGATTGTCAGCCCAAGTGATATTTTCAGTTAAACGTTGATTATCCTCGTTCATAGCAATCAAACTATGCATTTGTGCACTCAAGGATATAAACTTAATATCTTCTTTTGCGATGCCAGATTCTCTTACAATATATTTAACCGTCATAAGCACAGCATCAAATATTTCATCCGGATTTTCTTCAGACACATCTACGTTTGGTGTATGTAAGTCATAGCCAATATTATGTTTCATTATAAACTTGCCATTTTCATCATATAGCACAGCCTTCGTACTCGTTGTCCCCATATCTACACCAATCATATATTTCATATTTCATCCCTCTTTTCTATAAATTAACGTAACCAGAATGCTTCAATATTTTCTCCTACATCATCAAAATTTAAATGGAATGCTTTTCTCAATATGGAGGCATCATCGTTCTCAACAGCATCTATAAAAACTTGATGATTTTTATGAATTCTCTCGAAATCTTTGGGGTCATTTGCCATTCTTTGTCTCATTGAAATGAGTATGAGTGATTCCATAACAGGTTTAAGGTGATTCCAAAACACTTTAAGATACTGATGGTTTGTTGCTTGAATCATCACCTCATGAAACTCAAAATCATGTTGTGTAAATGCTTCAGCATCCTCAAATTGGACTGCAACCTTCATCATTTCTAATTGCTTTTTCATTTCCTTAATAATATGTTGTGTATCTGTTCCACTTAATTTTGAAAAGGCGAATGATTCGAGCATCAAACGCAAATCATACATTTCCTTTTTCTCTTGATCACCAAAAGGAAGTACCTGAGCGCCCATACGTTCTAATTGAATCAGTTGATCTGTTTGAAGTAACTTAAATGCATCTCTGACTGGTGAACGACTAACATTAAATTGTTGTGCAACTTGATTTTCACTTAGTTGTATATGGGATTCAATCTCACCACTCACTATTCCTAAACGTAACTCAGCAGCTATTACTTGTCCTGAAGTCATGTTTTCCTTCCACTTTTTCGGATAACCATACGTCACGTTCTATCCACCTCAATTCAATGCACTTCTACTTGTATACAAGTATGTTAATATACAAAAATTTGTTTTGCAAGCGCTTTCTTTTAGGTGTTTTGACATTTTAAACACAATTTAACAAACTATTTCTTAGAATCATTTACATCCATCTTTTATTCGTTCACTTTCCATCCTATCAATACAGTTTATAAAATAATGTAAAATACACTTAAACCATACTTACTTATTGTTTGTTTCTTATTATTCAATTATATATTTTGTATTTCATAAAAAAACATAATTATATTGACAACGCTTACTTGGATACTTAAAATTTACTCGTAATTATTTTTCAGTTTTATACATCATCATACGATTAGGAGGTTACAACATGTTTAATTTCTTAAAACCAGCTAGACATATCAAATCATTGCCATCAGAAAAAGTAGATGATACGTATAAAAGACTACGTTTTCAAGTCTTTTTAGGAATATTTATCGGTTATGCTGGTTACTATTTATTAAGAAAGAACTTCTCTTTAGCAATGCCTTCATTAATTGAGCAAGGCTTTAGTAAAGGTGAATTAGGTATTGCATTATCTGCAGTATCTATCGCATATGGCTTTAGTAAATTTGTAATGGGAACTGTCAGCGATCGAAGTAATGCTCGGATGTTCTTAACTTTAGGTTTAGTATTGACAGCAATTATTAACTTATTATTAGGATTTATTCCATTCTTTACTTCAAGCATAACTATTATGTTTATCATGCTTTTTTTAGTTGGTTGGTTCCAAGGAATGGGCTGGCCACCATCTGGACGTGTGTTAGTTCATTGGTTTAGTGTCAGCGAACGCGGAAGTAAAACGTCAATATGGAATGTAGCACATAATGTAGGCGGAGGTTTAATGGCACCTATTGCTACGTGGGGTATTTCCATGACTGCATTATACAACTTCGGTTATTTAAAAGGGTTTGAAGGCGTCTTTATATACCCTGCACTATTGGCTATCATTATTGCCATCTTGTCTTACATACTAATTAGAGATACACCACAATCTCAGGGTTTACCACCAATTGAGCAGTATAAAAATGATTATGCCACTTCAACTAAACAAACAATTGAAACAGAACTAACTACTAAAGAAATATTATTTAAATATGTACTTAATAACAAATGGGTATGGGCGATTGCTTTTACAAACATTTTCGTTTATTTTGTGCGTTATGGTGTTTTGGACTGGGCTCCGACATACTTAAGTGAGGAAAAGCATTTTGATTTAAGCGCTTCAGGTTGGGCTTACTTCTTATACGAATGGGCAGGAATTCCGGGCACGCTACTCTGTGGTTATCTATCTGACAAACTATTTAAAGGTCGTCGTGGTCCAGCAGGCTTCTTCTTTATGTTAGGCGTAACAATCTTTATCCTTATATATTGGTTAAATCCACCAGGTCACGCATGGTTAGATAATCTTTCATTAATTGGTATTGGTTTCTTAATTTATGGTCCAGTCATGTTAATTGGTTTACAAGCGTTAGATTATGTTCCTAAAAAAGCAGCTGGCACTGCGGCTGGTCTAACTGGTCTATTTGGATACTTATTCGGTGCAGTTATGGCTAATATTGTATTGGGGTTTGTAGTTCAACATTTTGGATGGCATATTGGCTTTGTGTTATTAACAGTCATCAGCATACTCGCTATGTTATGTTTCATTTTAACTTGGAATAAACGTGGTCAAGAACAAATCGACTAGTATCCTGAGTACGCTTAATCATTGATTACGATGCGCATATGTCCTATTCAGCCATGTACTATATATTAAAATAGCCTAAGACTATTCGTCTCAGGCTATTTTTGTGCTTTGCGTCATGTTGCATATATGAATTCTTATTAATATATCCAAATTACATTCATTGCTTAGCAATTTCTACACAGTAATGCATTTCGTGACAATCAGGACATTGAAGCTTTCTAGTTTTAGGTGTATGTGATGCTGTTACAAAATGAATGACACTAGGATTAAACACATGGTGGCAATTAGGACAGACATATGAAACATTCTTTTTATACTTTTTCGTTAACCAAAGTGAATACATAGCTACCACAGGCATCATCGACAAGAAAGGTTTTTTCCTTTGAGTTACAATTGAGGTGATCAAACCACCATATTGTAATGAACCAATCAGAGCTATACTTAACCATAATTTCTTTCTGACACCTTTGAGTCTATGAGATTCTTCCATATAAATAGCTATATCTTGTAAATAATGAATTGGAGAAATTGAATTTTGATGAACATAGCGTTGAATTTGCTCTATTTTACATACCTTGTTTTCTTTATCTGTTATTGACTCTTGTATTTCATGCTTTTTGATTTGAAGAAACGTGTAAAGAGATTTCATTGATGAATCATCTTTTAATAACACTTTAATTTCTTTAATTGTGCAACCTATTTCCTTAAGTAGTAAAATCAGTTCAAGTTTCTCCACTTCCTTATCAGTGTAAAAGCGTCTGTTAGTTTCAGTAGTATAGTTTGGCGATAAAATTCCTTGTTTATCGTAATACTGAATAGTGCGTGTTGACACATGGCATTTATGAGCTATATCTCCTGAAGTATAAATCGACATAGACATCTCACCTCCTAGTCAAAGCATACTCGATAACGTTACGTCACTTTCAACAATTTTATTCATTTTTAGACGTCCGGACGTCTTATTTTTTTGAAATCCACGTTTTAATTTCATCTACCACGCCAGTTTGTCCATCCGATTGGGTTTCTAAAACACTTGGGAAATCGATATGACCAATTCCTGGATAAATAACTTCTTTAGTTTCTCCACCTAACGCCTTAAACTTTTCTAACGTAGCTTGAGAATCCGTATAAGGAATAATTTGATCTTCTTTTCCAGACATAAATAATATTTTCGGAAATTGTTTAATCTCATCGATATCTGGTAAATAATCTGTATTAATCGTGTAAATCATATCCGTAATTATAGTTTTAATAGGTGCAATAAATTGTACCAAATCAAGTGCGTTTTCCTTTTGTGCATAAATCGTTTTATCTAGTATATATTGAGGAAGATTTTTCACTGCCTTAATTTCATCTTTTAACACTGCTCTCTTACTTTCACTAGTAAATAATCGTGCTAACATACTTGCATCTGGAGTAATTTTCGCTGCGCTATGTAAATAAATAAGATGAGAGACTGGTAATGTATTATACTTAAGTAACCGTGTCGCAATCATTCCTCCCATTGAATAACCGACAATACTCAGTTCTTTTATTTGTTGCTCCTTAACAATTTGCGTTAATACATCATATATACGTGCAGCGTAATCATCTAATGTATGAGTGTCACGATCTAAATCTGAACTTTTACCACGACTTGGACAATTAATAAATATTAATTTGTAATCTCTGAAGTAAGGTTCGAACATCGTCATAATTTTATATGTTAAGAGTGCACCATGAATAAATACAATCACATCATCAGCTTGGCTATCTCCTGCGTAGGCAACTTCACTATATTCTCCTTCAAATTGTTTAAGTGGATAAACTTTAGTTGTAAAATTTTGCTTAATCATATACATCCTCTTATTCTTAATACATTAATTAATATAATAATATCATATAATTTAATTTTTTATAATTATACTAATCATATATCCATCCTCTTTATGTTACTACATATTTAAAACCGATTTTTCTATTTAAATAGATTTAAACAATTTGAATCGCACCAATACGCTTAATAAAAAATTAATATTACCCTCATAATTAATTAACATTTTATTACTATTCTTAATATTAGGAAACGACCGTTGCTTATAAATAATTTATGCGTTTTGCACAACATCATTTACATTTTCATCATCTAGGGAGGCATTTCATGGTTATTTCAAAAAAATTATCACTTATCACTATAGGTATCTTAATAAGTATTCTTTTAATTTCACCTCTTATCGATCAACAGATTTCAAATCATTTCATGAATCAAGATTCAATTTTCGGTACTTTATTTCAAAACTACGGTTTATTTCCACCTACGCTTATATTAATTATTTCAACTGTAATTTTAAATTATTATATTTTCACTACATTTCAAAATAAATTAGCTAAAATATTAACATTGCTTATATCTTTTATCTTTACGTTGATAAAAACCAATGAATTCGTGTCAGAAACCGCTCAATATATGTTATCTACATCAGAAAACATCAAAAATCATAAACCAATGGGTATGGCAAATAATGAAGGAAACGCTGGAAATGCTTTATCTTTAGGAATGAGTTTCTTTATTTCTTTGATTACCATTATAATTATCACTATTATTTGTTATCAGTTTTGGTTAAAACATACAAATAACCAAGAACTTGATCATTTATTCAAAGTTTCACTTATTAGCTTTATGATTTTATTTATTGGATTAGAACTCGTTGATAGCTTGAAACATTTATGGGGACGTTTTAGACCATATGAAATCACTGACAAAGCTGGACATTTCACTCACTGGCTTACAATAAATGGAAACACTGGACATAGTTCCTTCCCTTCAGGACACACTGGAAATGGTGCATTTCTAATGTTTATCGCATTTTACTTTAAAAAAATACGCACTCAAAAAATAGTGTTTAGTATCGGATTATGTTATAGCATTTTAATGGCATTGAGCAGAATTCGTATTGGTGCACATTTCACTAGTGATGTAACAATGAGCTTGCTTATTATGTTTTCACTCATGGTTATTGCAGATTTTATCATTAATAAAGTCATATCTAGACATAAAAACAAGCTAAGTAAAGACTAGAATTAAAATATTAATCGCAATTTAAATGAAATAATATAGTAAACGGTAATTTTCTTTGTATTAACTAGAAAATTACCGTTTTTTAATTTCTCCTATATGATTTGAAACAAAAACTCACACTACTTCTCTCGATTTGAAATTTCTGAATGTATTTGTTGCATTTTACTTTCTACATTTGTAATTTCTGATGCACATTGTTCTAATAGTCCTTTATATTTTTCAGTGTCTGTATCATTTTTATAACGAATTTTGTGTTCTAAACTTGCCCACATATCCATGCCGATTGTACGAATTTGTATTTCTACTGGTGTTACTTCTACTGAATCTGCTAAAAATACTGGAATAGATACGACGATATGTAAACTTCGATAGCCGTTTTCTTTAGGATGTGTGATATAATCTTTACGTTTTAATAATTTAACATCTTCTTGTCTTAATAACATTTTTTCAATGACATAAACATCGTCTAAATAGTTACATACGACCCGTATACCAGCAATATCCATAATGTTATCTTTAGCACTTTGTGCACTTACTTCAAATCCTTTACGATTCAACTTTTTAACTAAACTGTGCATCTCTTTTACTCGTCGTTCCATATGATGAATTGGATTGTGTTTATATTGATAGTTAAAGTTATCATCTAAAATACTTAATTTTGTACTTATTTCTTTAAGTGCTGAAGAATATAGGTGGTCCAGTTCCACAAATCCAACTAATGTATTAAATGCTTCATCATCATCTTTAAAATGTTTTAAGCTATTTTTGAATTCGTCTCGTAAATCTTCGATATAAAGTGCAGGCTTTCTCTCTACATACATCTTTCTCAACCTCCGATTTCTCTTCAAACCCATTATAGCGAATTAAAATTTAATATAGAAACTTTATGTCATATTACAGTTTTATCATATATCATTTATAGATAAAAAAACCTGAGACAACAATAATTGTCTCAGGTAACATTCATTCATATTTTTAATAATTGATAATTCAATTTCATATATTTATTAGATTTTATGTTCCAATACCAAATGTTTATATGAAGTTATCACTTCAACATACATCCATCGCCATTACTTTGTTTAAAATCACTCATCTTTTCGATGCTCAATCACTTTGGTACCTTTATTCTCTGCGATATGTTGTGCACGGTTAACTGCTTCAGATTTTGTGTCAAATGTATCTGAAGCTCGTCTAGCCTCTGTAGATTTTACTTTCCATAGCTGATCTTCATAATATACATGAACATTTTCTTCGTTAAGTTTAGGATTAGCTGATTCATCTTCTTGATGTTGCGTGATATGTTTGTTTTTTAACGTCTCTAATTCTTCTTTTGAAGCATGTTCATACCATTTTTCAGCTTGATTTGTAGCAATAGGTATCACATCAGATTCTTTATAGCCATCTTTGAGCATCGCATTACCAATATCAATCGCTTTTTTCCGTTCGAGTTCTTCAAAGTTTTTCCAACTTTGAGGATAATCTTCCATCGTCCAAGGCATCGTCTTACCTCCTCAATAATTTACTAAACCTTACCACTAAATTTGTTTAATTAAACAATACGAGACATCTGTATTAATTAATCTTTTGTGATGGCCTGACGTTGTTCAACACAATTACGTTGTATATTCATAAGGGAAGCACGGATGTAATTGTATTGAGGTAATGGTTGCATGTCTCTGAGATTTAAATCTGCTTGAAATTGGAAATGCTTAGCTATATTTTCAAATACGACTAAATATTCACCCATTAAATCATCATTTATTGTTTGTCGATGTTTATTATTCATGGCACGCTCTAGCATAAAACTTATTTCCTCTAGAGCAAATATGCTTGGATAGTAATACCTTACCGCTTCTTTATTACTAAACAATTCACCATTCGCTGAATTGTAAATCTGTGTCACATTACTGATTTTGACGTTTAAATTTAAACTTTCTACCCTATCACGTTCATTCGTTTCCTGTTTATTTTTTGAAAATAAATAATGAAATAAAATACCTTCTTTACGTACCAATTCGGCAATAGCATCAGATAACATTGAGGATGCAGTTTTACGCGCGAGTATGAATATACCAATAACTGCAATAGCTATACCTATCAGAACGTCAATAATTCGGGTGTACGCTATCTCAATATTTAAATTTTGAGAGGCTAGACCATTGAGCATAATGACTTGTGTCGTAATAAAAATGACTGCAAATGCATAGTTAGATGCCACAAACGCTTCCGTCATCATGGCAGAAAATCCCATAATGATAATAGCGAAAATAGGATCGATATGAAATGCCAAGATTCCCGACAAAACAATAGTCCCGATTATCGTTCCAATACCTCTAGCAAGTGACCTGTCTAACGTACGAATCGTTGTCACATTACCTAACATGATGGTATGCGCTGACAATGGCACCCAATACGCTTTTTGAATGTTAAACGCTAGAGCAATAAATATAGCTACTGCCATAATAACTGTATATTGCAAAGCATTTCTAAATACAATTGAGTCGAAAGTTAGATTTTGATATATTCGCTTACTATATAAAGGCTTGCGAATATCTGCTTCATATTTAATTTGATTATCGTTTGCGTGAATCATTTCATCTATTTTCAAAATATGATCCATTAAATTTTGAAATTCTGGTGCCACATCAACAACTTTTGACCACGGTCGATATTGTTGTTTAGGTTGTTGAACACTATTAATGATATGATCCATCATTTCAACTAAGTCACTTGGTAATGGACGAATATGATTTTCATTGAGTTCTAGTAATTCTGAATATATCCCTTGTGCTGATGTGTGTAATAAAATTAATTTCTGAAACCTTTTACTTAATTTTCCATTACCACCTGATGTTGAGGTAATTAAAAGTTTTTCAGAATTTCTAAATTCTGTAACAGCGTTTCGAGCATATGCTTTGAAATCCTCTGGCTCATCAAAATGATGTAGCAAGTTATGTAATGTTTTAAAATCCGCATGAATTGCTCTGTCTTCTGCTTTCTCTTTAGCAAATATGATTGTTAAAATTACTGTTATGGTAGCCAATATACCACCAATGAGAATTGCAGATCCACGTAAAAGCGCTTCTTCTGGGGCTATCGGTAAGTTTATAGATAAGCAAAACGTTACTAAAAAGAATGTCGATGATGGACCAGCGATTTTTAGTGCATTAAACGTATAATATGGGATTGTAACAACAACCAGTAATAGTAATCCAAATAAAATAGGCTGAGATACTGTTAAGGTGCCAAGAATCATGCAAATAGTAAATGATAGTGAACAGGTGATGACTGTTTTTAACATAGATTGCGGTGATCCACTAAAAACGTAGACATGTGCTAGCGTACCTGTTGATATTAAAATACCAAACATAGGGAATCCTAATAAGTAACCTATCAATGCTGGTAGTATCATTAAAAATCCTTGTCGTATTCCTTTAGCTATATCAATTTTTGAACGGTCGAAGTGTATCAAAGAGTTAATGATTTGTTGCATCCCAATCTTCCTTTCTCTAACATCCCACAAATTCAATTAAAAAAGGACAGAACATATACTTCATACATTTATTGTTCTGCCCTTCATCAACATTGTTGAGAATTATGATATTTAGTTATTATTTTATCACATTTTCACTTTAGAGTAAGTACAGATTGTGATTATAATTGAATAGGTTGACTTACATCAATTTGAGGTTCTTCAATTAAATATTGACTAATATTATCACTAAAAACTTTAAAGTGATCTGATTGATTGTGTGCTTGAACCGCTTGTTCGTCTTTATAGTTTTCAACTACGACAAAGACATTTTTCTCAGTTACATCTTCGTAATGATGATAGAATAAATTACCATCTTCTTTTCTAGAATTTATGACTAATTCTTTCATAAGTTTTAGATAATCCTCGCGTTTATTAGCATCGATTTTTAATTTAGCATTAATTATAATCATTTTAGTCAACTCCTATACATATTAATTATAAGTTTAGCAGTTTATAACTGATAAAAAAAACAATTCGCTTATCGCTTCCATGCTCTATACCACATAATAAAAGAATAAACACACGCAATGATACGAATGTCATTGCATGTGTTTGAAAAATATTATTTATTAACGTGTTCTTCACTAACAATAAGAGGTTTATCTGGTTTAACGAAGAACCATAGAATTGCTGCTATAATAGCCGGAACGATTAAGAGTTGTAATGTCATTGACCATCCTAAATGATCTACAACAATTCCTGCAAGTAAAGGACTAATAAGTGCGCCAACATTTCCCCATAAGTTCATCCAACCTGACACAGTTCCAGAGAAATTACGACCTAAGTCAGTGGCTGCAGCCCAACTCATTCCCATAGAAATACCTACGCCACCTAAACAAAGTGATAACCAGAAAATGGTTACATATAAGTTGTCTGTATGTACTGCTAAGAAAATTGAAATTGAGAATACCACAAATCCCGCAATCGCAATTACGCCACGTGCAACAAAACGTGATTGACCTGTATTCAAAATCTTGTCTGAAATAGCTCCAGCAAATAAAATTAAGAAGAACATAAATAACCAAGGTAATGCACTGATAGTCATTTCTTTGAAATTCACATGATATTGTTCAGTTAAATATGTTGGTAACCATATTAGGAACAACGCGATAACAAACTGAACTACAAAGTATTGCAATGCGATTGCGTAGAAACTGAAATGACTTAAAAAACGTTTCCACGGTGGTAAAGATTTCTCAGTTGCGACAATATCACGATTTTGAGTAATAAATCTTTTCTCGGCATCGTTTACCATTTTATGTTGTTCTGGTAAGTCTTTAGCAATAATTGCCCAAAGAACTGCCATTAAAATTCCTACAACCCCGAAAATATAGAAAACGGCTTGCCAGTTAAAAGCATTGACAATGGCTATCGTGATGATAGGTGCTAAAACTGGACCAAAATAAGATCCTGCTAACAACGCACTAGATGCACGACCTTTTTCATTTTTAGCGAACCAAAAAGAGTTAAAAACTGCATTGGATGGATACATTGGCGCTTCACCAACACCAAATAAGAATCTAATAAAGTAAAGTAAACCATGATGTTTAATCATCCCTGTTAAGATGGTAAATGCACTCCACCAAACTAAAGCGACAGTAATCATTTTACGTGGTCCAAACTTCTCTGCTAACATCCCCGAAGGTACTTGCATTAATGCATATCCTAGGGAGAAAAATGATGCTAATAAACCAAATTGTGTCTTAGTTAACCCCAAATCTTTCATCATCGGTACTGCAATATAAGATATGTTAGATCGATCCATGTAAGCAATAACCCCAATAAAGAAGAACCCTATTGCAAAATACCAACGAACATTACTACGTTTTTCTTTCATATTTGTTTCCTACTTCCATTTGTATTATGTTGTTTCTTATTATGATGTCGTTATGTTTCAGAAATCCCCTCTGGTGACTGTTTTAACTTCAATTTTTAAAACAACTGTTAAGTTGTAGCGCTACAATTTTTTATTAATATAGCACGTAGTGTAAACGGTTACAATACTTTTTGTGAATTTTTTTTGAACTTTTTAATATTTTTTGTGCATTTTAGATGCATCATACACTTTTATATCTTTTACCGCGCCCCTTACACCCTATTCTCACAATATATTAGCAATCATTAGTTATTGATTTTTTAAAAATGGTTTCTAAATATGTAATTGACCAATAAAAGTTAAAAATGATTTGCAAATGATAATAATAACTTTTAAATGAATACGATATCTACAATCTTCTTAATAGAAATTGTAAAGAAATTTGAAGTCTTTTATTAAAGGTAGTAAAATATTGTAAACGAAACATTTAATATCTTGTAAATTAATTTCATATTTAACCACTGGAAGTGCCTTTGTTTAAGGCTGAGAGTAAAGAACTGACTTTATAATTCCTGGAACCTGATCCAGTTCATACTGGCGTAGGGAAGTGGCGACGCTCAATTTTATGAAGTCATACTAAAGCTCAACGCTATTTCCCAATATAAGGGAAATGGCGTTTTTTATTGTAGAAATTGGGGGGGATATTTATATTTATTGCGATTACATATCATAAACAACTGACTAGGGACGATTTACAGCATTATAAACATATCGAAGAAGCTATTGATGGCTTGTTATTTCGCACTTCCATGAATAACGAAGAAAACAAGGACATGATTCAATCTTTACTTCAATTGGGTTTTAGTAAAGATAAAATAATTATTCATAGCGATGTGACACTGTTAGAGGATTTACACCTTAAACGTATCCATTTTAAAGAAAATGACACAACTGCTTTCACATATAAAGAAGCTCATCCTGATATTTGTGTAAGTATGTCTACACATGACGTTGAAACAGTAAAACGATGTTACGAAAATGGTTTGGATTCTGTCTTTTTTGGACATATTTTTCCTACCTCTTCACATCCAAATGTACCACCGCGTTCTAAAGAAGCTATCCAACAGGCATTAAATGTTCCTATCCCTATTTATGCTATTGGTGGTATTAATGAACATTCACTTCAAAAGATGCCACCTGGATTTAAAGGTATATGTGCCATATCATATTTTAACAATGCTTCACTAGAAGAAATTAAACAATTAAGAAAGGAGTGGTCTACTCATGCATGATGTACTAATCATTGGTTCAGGAGTTATTGGTATGTCAATTGCTAGACACCTCAGTGCAACACACTTAGATGTTGCAGTCATAGATAGAGATGTACCTGGAAAGCATGCGTCATATAAAGCTGGAGGTATGCTTGGTGCACAAAATGAATTTACAGAGGATAGTGACTTGTTTCAATTAGCCATCGAATCTCGTGCTATGTTTCCACAATTAAGTAAATCATTATTAGATGAAACAGGCATAGACATTCAATTTAAAAATTCAGGACTTATCAAAATTGCTAATGAACACGATGATATCTCATCTATAAAACGACAATATCAATTTCTGAATAGTCAAGACCGTAGTGTCAAACAATTATCAGATGATGATTTGCTACAACTTACACATGGTGAAGTTAAACCTTCATACGCGGCCATTCACATACCACACGATGGTCAAATTAATGCACATCATTACACACTGGCATTAGTAGAATCAATGAAGTTAAGAGAGATTAAGCGTTATGAGTCTACAGAGGTCACTTCAATAGAACGGCATAATGGCTATTATTCAGTGAAAACCGATCAATCTTCAACAATTGAAGCGCACAAAATTATCGTTGCAGGTGGCGCATGGTCTTCGCAATTATTAACACAATATCATCTACAACGACAAGTGATTGGCGTTAAAGGTGAAGTTATCTTATTAGAAAATAACGATCTTTCACTTACTGAGACATTATTTATGACTAATGGTTGTTACATCGTTCCAAAACAACCCAATCGTTTTTTAATTGGTGCGACGAGTGAATTTAATAATTATTCTGTCGGTACTACAGATGAAGGTATGGATTGGCTTCTTCGCCATGCATATCATCGTGTACCTCAACTAAAAGACAGTCATATACTGAAGAAATGGTCAGGAGTAAGACCATACACAGAAAAAGAAATGCCAGTCATGGATCAAATTGATGATGGCTTATACGTAATAAGTGGTCATTATCGAAACGGAATATTATTGTCACCTATTATCGGTCGTGACATTGCCAATTGGCTACTTTCTGGTATTAAACCATCACGTTATTCAAGTTTTACAGTTACAAGGAGGAATAATCATGAAGTGTATCATTAATGGCGACCTCTTCACTTTCGATCAGAATCAATCGATACAAGAGGTTTTACATTCACTTGAATTAGACCCAAAACGAGTGATTGTTGAACTAAACAAAGAACTTATCAAGCAAGACAAATATGAAGAATATACTGTAAGAGAAGACGACAGATTAGAATTACTAGAAATTGTTGGAGGCGGTTAATATGTTTAAAATAGGAAATTTAGAATTACAATCTCGTTTACTTTTAGGTACTGGAAAATTTGAAAATGAAGAGGTTCAGTCAAAAGCAATTGAGGCATCTGAAACAAATGTACTTACATTTGCAGTAAGACGTATGAATTTATATGATCGTAACCTACCTAACCCACTTGCAAACGTTAATTTAAAAGATTTTATCACTTTTCCAAATACTGCAGGTGCCAAAACAGCTCAAGAAGCTATCAGAATTGCTGAAATTGCTAATCACGCAGGTGTATGTGACATGATTAAAGTCGAAGTCATTGGTGATGACGAAACATTATTACCTGATCCATTCGAAACATACGAGGCATGCAAAGTATTGTTAGAAAAAGGTTACACTGTTTGTCCTTACATCTCTAACGATTTAGTTTTAGCTCAACGTTTAGAAGAATTGGGTGTACACGCAGTTATGCCACTTGCATCCCCTATTGGTACAGGAAGAGGTATTAATAACCCATTAAATTTAAGTTATATTATCGAAAATGCTAGTGTACCTGTAATCGTAGATGCTGGTATTGGTTCCCCTAAAGATGCGTGTCATGCCATGGAGCTTGGCGCAGATGGTATTTTACTCAACACAGCCATTTCAGCGGCAAAAGATCCTGTGAAAATGGCTGAAGCAATGAAATTAGGTATAAATGCTGGCAGACTTTCATATGAAGCTGGACGCATTCCTGTTAAGTATACTGCACAAGCATCTAGTCCATCAGAAGGTTTAGGGTTCTTGTAAAATGTCGCGTTATGAACGTCAAACACGCTTTGCACCATTTGGAGAAGAGGGTCAGCAAAAGCTATCCTCCTCTCAAATACTTATTTTTGGCGCTGGTGCTTTAGGAAGCCATATTGTAGATCAACTCGCACGCATGGGGGCTCATCATATTGCAATCGTCGATATGGATATTGTTGAAATTTCAAATTTACATCGACAAACACTCTTCGATGAAGAAGACGCACATACTTTAATATCCAAAGTTGAAGCAATCAAGCATAAGGTTAATCAAATTAATATAAATGTCAATCTAACAACTTATGATTTAGAAGTTACTTCATCAAATATCGAAAATTTGATAAAAAATGTCGAACCAGACATCATCATTGATGGCATGGATAACTTCAAAATACGATACCTGATTAATGAGGTTTGTCACAAGTATCAAATCCCATGGGTTTATGGTGCAGCTGTTGGTAGTAAAGGATCAGTATATGGAATAGATCACCAAGGACCATGTCTAAAATGTTTATTGCAAACAATTCCTGACACAGGGGAAAGTTGCGCTATTAATGGCGTAATTCCCCCTGTTATATCAATGATTGCAAGCTATGAAGTAGCAGAGGCCGTACGTTATCTTTCAGGAAAAGGATTTTCAAAGCAATTAATCACTATTGATGCATTTAATATCAATTATAAGTCAATGAATGTAGATGCACTCAAAAATAAAGATTGCCCAGTGTGTGAAAAACATGAATATACGTTACTAGAAAGCCAACAAGAACGTACTATTGAGGACTTGTGTGGGAATGCTTATTTATTTAGATTCCCACCTAAAGCTTTTAAACACGCTGCCCATTTCCCTGGGAATATGGTGAAATCTACTTCCTTTGCCAAATTAATTCAATATCAAACTTATGAATTCACCTTGTTTAAAGATGGTCGTATGAATGCATATGGTATACACAATGATGAAGAAGCACATCACCTATACAATACGTTGTTAAAATCCATACGCTAATTAAAGTAAGATTGTTACCCTTTCAACCTGTTTCTTGTTAAAATGACTTATACTTAACATCAAGTTTACGACAACTCGATTAATTTAAAAGGAGAAACTAACGTTGTATGGAACAAATTATCACTGATTTTATTAGTAAGTGGGGTTATACAGCGATATTCATTTTAATCTTATTAGAGAACGTATTACCTGTCGTTCCATCTGAGATTATTTTAACTTTTGCAGGCTTATTATCTGTGAAATCACACTTATCTATTTGGACATTATTAATCATAGCAACAATTGCTTCATTCATTGGTTTACTCATTTTGTATTATATTTGTAGACTTATCTCAGAAGAGAAATTATATCGTTTCGTTGATCGACATGGTAAGTGGATGAAGTTAAAAAGTAAAGATTTGAAACGGGCAAATGATTGGTTTAAAAAGTATGGTGCATGGGCTGTATTTTTATGTCGTTTTGTCCCAGTACTTCGAGTATTAATTACAATACCTGCTGGCATTAATCGAATGAACGTTATACAGTTTACAACTTTATCTTTAATAGGTACTACAATTTGGAATTTTGCTTTAATACTGCTCGGTCGTTTGCTCAGTGACAGTTTTGACGCTTTGATGAATGGTATTCATACATATTCACGTATCATGTATGTCATTATTATTATTGCAGTCATATATTTTGTTATACGTTATTTAATGAAACGTCGTCGGAGTGTTAAATAAATGTTATGCTAAGTTTTCCGTTTCTTAACGGTTAACTTAGCTTTTTTATTAATTTTAATTTTATGATACGCAATTATTGAAAATTAATTGATTTTTCAAGATAATCTATGTAAGCGCATTATTATAAATAATCGTATCGTTAGGTCGGAAAATATAATTAGAGGTGACTATGCATGACCCATATTACAGAAAGTGAAATGAAACAAAAATATCTAGATTTACTCTCACAAAAATTTGACAGTGCAGAAAAACTTGCTACTGAAATTATTAACTTAGAGTCAATCTTAGAATTACCTAAAGGGACTGAACATTTTGTTAGTGACCTTCATGGTGAATACGAATCTTTCCAACATGTTTTAAGAAACGGATCTGGAAATGTGCGTGCTAAAATTAATGATATCTTCAAAGATAAATTATCCCAGCAAGAAATCAACGACTTAGCAGCATTAGTATACTATCCGGAAGAAAAACTAAAATTAGTTAAAAATAATTTCGATTCAATCGGAACATTAAATATTTGGTATATTACAACCATTCAACGATTAATTGATTTAATTACATATTGCTCATCAAAATATACACGTTCAAAATTACGCAAAGCATTACCTGAACAATACGTTTATATTATTGAAGAGCTACTTTACAAGAGCAATGAATTTCATAATAAAAAGCCTTATTATGAAACATTAGTTAACCAAATTATTGAATTAGAACAATCAGATGATTTGATCATTGGCCTTTCCTATACTGTACAACGTCTAGTCGTAGACCATCTTCATGTCGTGGGCGATATCTATGACCGTGGTCCTAAACCTGATAAAATTATGGATACATTAATAAATTATCATTCTGTAGATATCCAATGGGGAAATCATGATGTATTATGGATTGGCGCCTATGCTGGTTCAAAAGTATGTCTTGCTAACCTACTACGAATCTGTGCACGTTATGATAATTTAGATATTATCGAAGATGCATATGGCATCAATCTACGTCCTTTACTTACGCTTGCTGAAAAGTATTACGATGCTGAAAACCCAGCGTTTAAACCTAAGAAACGACCAGATAAAGACGTCAGTCTTACAAAACGCGAAGAAAGTCAAATCACAAAAATTCATCAAGCAATTGCGATGATTCAATTTAAACTTGAAATGCCTATTATTAAGCGCCGTCCTTCTTTTGAGATGGAAGAACGTTTAGTTTTAGAAAAAATAGATTATGATAATAATGAAATCACTATATATAATAAAACATATCCGCTTAAAGATACTTGTTTCCAAACTGTAAACCCTAACAATCCCGCTGAGTTACTAGCAGAGGAAAAAGAAGTTATGGATAAGCTATTACTTTCATTCCAACAATCTGAAAAATTAAGACGTCATATGTCTTTCCTTATGCGAAAAGGAAAATTATATCTTCCATATAATGGCAACCTTTTAATTCACGGTTGTATTCCCGTCGATGAAAATGGAGAAATGGAATCATTTGAAATTGAAGGTGAACGTTTAAGTGGTCGTGAACTACTCGATGTTTTTGAATATCATGTAAGAAGAGCTTTTGACCATAAAGAATCTACCGAAGACATTTCTACAGATTTAGTATGGTATCTTTGGACAGGTAAATATTCATCTTTATTTGGTAAACGTGCCATGACAACGTTTGAACGTTATTTTATAGAAGATAAAGCATCTCATAAAGAGGAGAAAAATCCTTATTATTACTTACGTGAAGATGTTGATATGATACGTAAAATGTTAAAGGATTTTGGTCTTAATCCAGATGAAGGACGTATCATAAATGGTCATACGCCTGTTAAAGAAATTGATGGTGAAGATCCAATTAAAGCTAATGGTAAAATGTTAGTCATAGATGGAGGATTTTCAAAAGCTTATCAATCAACAACTGGTATTGCCGGATACACACTTTTATATAATTCATTTGGTATGCAATTGGTTGCACATAAAGAGTTCAATAGAAAAGAAAAAGTGTTATCAATGGGGGCAGATGAATTGTCAGTGAAACGCGTTGTAGATGAAGAATTGCAACGTAAAAAAATTAGAGATACCAATATCGGTAAACAACTTCAAGATCAAATTGATATCCTCAAAATTTTAATGCACGACCGATATTTAACATAATATCTTCAAACATATTTTGTAAGTTGATGTGTAATAACATATCTTATCTCCTAATAACTTAAATTGAAAGCGCCCGTACATACACTCATGTACAGGCGCTTAATTCATGTGCTGAAGTATACTTTGTTTTATTTTGAATTAATTAATGGTCACGTCATTGATTATCTTTTCATAAAACAAATTAATTTTTGAAGTATGGCTTTTTGTAACTTACGCAACACATTAAGTTAAATAAGCATTTTTTAAAATACCATAAACACCTGTTTCATGTTCAGGTATATCTCTATTGCTTCGTTTAAACGTCACTTCTTTATCTTCATTGATATGATAGATTAACATATCATTTTCTGTAATTTTTTCATAATCTTCTGCCGGTACTTCAACAATATTATGTTGTGTAATAAATTGATTAAACCAACGTGGGGTATGATTTTCATCAAATAATATATGATTTCTGATTGGACCATTTAAATTGTTTCGTGCTTGCTCATCATTAAAAGATACTGGCATCATATCTACATTATTCAAGCCAAATTCAGGCACCAATTCATTAAATGCTAAACTGTTAAAGATAAACGATTGTGTCATCAAAATACATTTATTATAACGTAATAAATCAGAATAAATTCTATCATTGCTAGATAAAAGATTACCTTTAAATACTTCGAACCCAGCTTCGTGGGCTTTTTCTGATGTGTTTTCAAATAAGTTGAACATCATGACGGGTATACCATGATCCCTTAGATTAATACCAAGATGGAACGAAAATTCACTTTCTCCGACAATGATCACGCCTGGTGGCTCCGTACTTGCTACACCGAACAGTTTACTTAAAGGTGTAAAACCAAATCCATAAATGACTACAGTGATAAATACAAGACCAAAAGTTACTGGTGTAATATATTGAGCCATAGGAATTTTATCGTCCATAAATAAACTTGAGAAGAATTGTGCCACTGTTAAAACCACAATACCTCTAGGCGCCATTAGTGCTACTACTACACGTTCCTTTTTAGTTATTTCAGTACCTAATGTTGAAAGAAGCACTGAAATTGGTCTTACTAATACAATCATAACCAAACTAAAGAGTATGAGCTGCCAAGATAACACATTGAGCAACACATCTTTAGTGAGAGAAGACGTAATTAAAATAAATACAGTACTCACAAGTATAGATGATGCATTATCTATAAAGTGGTCTGATTCTTTAAAGATGAGATCGTGACGTTTTTTACGCGCCATCATTAAGCCAAAAATTGTTACAGCTAGTAAACCTGATTCTGATAATATCTCATCGCAGATACTAAATGTTAAAAGAATAAATACAAGCTGAATGGGTGGCATTAAACTTTGAGGAATTTTATCTTGACCTATAAGCCAATTAAATAGAAAGGCTGCACCAAAACCTATTAAAATTGCAGCTAAGAGTTTCAAGATAAAGAGAATAATAACGACAAAGCCTATCCCTTCCTCAAAAATCTGGAATACATAAAATGCAGTGAGTGCAATAATAGGTCCAATAGGATCTAAGATAATACTTTCCCATCTTAATACTGAATCGACATTTCTTTTTACTTTCGCTTGCTTCAGCAAGGGTTGAATCACGGTTGGACCAGTGATTAGGAATAGTCCTCCGATAACAAATGAAATAGACAGAGGGAAATTCATAGTGACATGTAAAGCGATTGCTCCTAAAATCCATGCAATTCCCGCTCCTATTGTAATAATTCTTATAACAGCTTTAGAAATGCCTTTTAATTCTCTAAAATCTAGATTACTACTACCTTCAAATAATATAATTGCTACAGCAAGAGATACAATTGAACTAAATGCCTCAGGTCCAAGTGCCTCTTTTGGGTTTGCTAGTCCAAAAATAGGTCCTACAAGCAAACCTACGATGGCCATGACAACAATCGATGGCCATTTTATTCTACTCGCTAACCATTGACTAAAAATGCCTAGTGCTAAGAACAATACAATCGTTAGCATCACGGGCAATTCCAATGACATATTAAACACCTTCTTTATTTCTAATTCGATTTATATACTTAATATTGACCTATACTACCAAAAATGCTTTGCAATTGCATTATGATTTGCTTAAAGATAATGTAAACATTTAAATGAAATATATGAATTTAAGTTAGATGGCACTTGACTATACGCATTTATCTGCCATCTTATTTAATCATACCACACTTAAACGTGCACCCTATTTATACAATAGTACATATGTGGCGAACTTTACTGTTTATTTTTTCGGTAAAATCATCTAAAATAGATTAATGTAATTTTTAAAATTTTTGTCAGAAAAATTAATCTAACTTGGATAGCGCTTGAAGGGATTTGTTTATTAAATGAACAATGTTAAAGAATCCATCATTGTTGCCTTCGCCTTTGTAGGCGTTGTAGTTGGAGCAGGATTTGCAACAGGTCAGGAAATCTTTCAGTTCTTCACTAGTCATGGTATTTACAGTATTGGCGGTATTTTTATTACTGGACTTATCTTAACTCTTGGAGGAATATTCGTATTAAATACTGGCTTTCGTCTTAAATCTCAAAATCACTCCGAATCTATTCGTTATTATTTACATCCAACAATAGCTAAATTATTTGATATTATACTTACAGTATTTTTATTTTCTCTAGCAATTATTATGACAGCCGGCGGAGCATCGACTATAAATGAAAGTTTCGGCTTACCTTTTTGGTTAAGTTCTTTCATTTTAGTGATACTTATTTTGATAACATTATTTCTAAAGTTCGATCGTCTTATCGCTGTTTTAGGAGGGGTAACACCATTTCTTGTGGCAGTCGTAGTAATGATTGCAGTGTATTACTTTATTACCGGTGATTTAAACTTTAGTGATGTCAGTCAATATTCAAATCAAAATAAGTCGATTTCACCTGGTTGGTGGTTTGACGCAATTAATTATGCTAGCTTACAAATTGCTGCTGCATTTAGCTTTTTAACTGTAATGGGCGGTAAGCTACGATATCAATCGTCCACAATTTATGGTGGACTTATCGGTGGTATTATTGTGACTTTACTATTACTTTTGATTAATTTTGGTCTTGTTACAGAATTTAATCAAATTAAAGAGGCAGCATTACCATCATTGCTACTTGCTAAGCAGATTTCTCCATCCATTGGTATTATCATGTCTGTCATTATGGTTTTAGTCATATACAATACAGTAGTAGGTTTAATGTACGCCTTTGCATCACGCTTTAGTCGACCGTTTACGAAACGTTATTATATTCTTATAGTTATGATGGCGATAATAACATTTGCTTGTACTTTTGTGGGATTCATTTCTCTCATTGGTAAAGTGTTCCCTATTATGGGACTTTTTGGTTTTATCTTATTGATTCCTGTGATATACAAAGGAATTTTACGAAAATAATAATCTTAGCCTAGGACAAATTGTCTTAGGCTTTTATATTGTCAATAAGGTAAAGAGTTAAACATATACTAAACAAATTTTAATTCTATTAACACTTCCTGTGTGAGTTAACGAATCTATTTAAACACTATTCCACCTTCTTATTGGTTGCTCATTTTCTTGAAGTTCAGGAGAATTTTAATATAAAATAATGCAATTTAAATTTAAAACTGATCTTTCAGGGAATACTTCTAATGGAGGTGTTTAACATGACAAATCAATTATTTATTAACAATGAATTTATAGAAAGTCAGTCTAAAGAGACAATGGATGTCATTAATCCAGCTACTGGCGAGGCATTTGATACTATCACTCTTGCAACTGAAGAGGAAGTAAACGACGCCATTGAAAAATCGCAACAAGCACAACTTGAATGGGAGCGCGTGCCTCAACCTACACGTGCGGAACATGTTAAATTACTTATACCTTTATTAGAAAAAAATCGCGATGAAATAGCTCAATTATACGTAAAAGAACAAGGTAAAACTTTAACGCAAGCTTATGGAGAAATTGACAAATCAATCTCATTTATCGATTATATGACAAGTCTGAGTATGTCAGATAAAGGACGTATTCTACAAAATAGTATTGCAAATGAAACGATTCAAATTATCAATAAACCTATCGGAGTTACTGCTGGTATTGTGCCATGGAACGCACCGATACTTGTCCTTATGCGAAAAGTCATTCCAGCTATAGTAACTGGTTGTTCAGTAGTGATTAAACCTAGTGAAGAGACAACGTTACTCACTCTTCGATTAGCTGAATTATTCAGAGCATCAACTATACCAGCAGGATTGATTCAAATTGTTCCTGGCACTGGAGAAACAGTAGGTACACAATTAGCTTCGCATAAAGACATTCAACTTATTTCTTTAACTGGAAGTATGAGAGCTGGTAAATCTGTTTACGAAAATGCTGCTCAAACTGTAAAGAAAGTAAATTTAGAATTAGGTGGAAACGCACCAGTCATTGTCACATCAAATGCCGATTTAGATAAAGCAGTTGACTATATCGTGACAGCCCGTATAAATAATGCAGGTCAAGTTTGTACGTGCCCTGAACGTATCTTTGTACATGAAGATGTTCACGATGACTTTTTAAATAAAGTAACTTCCAAAATGAAAAGCTTAACTGTTGGAGATCCATTTGATGAAAACACCGATTACGGCGCAATTATTAACCAAAAACAACTTGATAGTATTCATGAAAAGGTTCAAGATGCTATTAAAAATGGTGCAACATTGATGACTGGTGGACATCAATTAAAACGCCATGGTTTCTTCTACGCACCAACGGTATTAGATAGCGTTAGAAAAGACGATAATGTGTTTAAAGATGAAATTTTTGGTCCAGTTCTTGCGATAACAACATACCGCGATTTTGAACAAGTGATTGAAGACGCTAATGATACAAACGCTGGCTTATCTTCTTATATCTTCTCTGAAAATTTAACAGAAGTAATGACAGCAACCGAACGTCTAAAATTTGGTGAAGTATATGCAAATTGTGAGGCTGAAGAAGTCGTTAATGGCTATCACGCAGGTTGGCGTGAATCAGGCTTAGGTGGCGCTGACGGTATTCACGGTTTTGAAGAGTACTACAATACCACAGTAAGTTATATCAGATACTAATGTAATCATTATCATATAACTAACGGGATGGGTTTAACGTTTTATTTAGAACGTTAGACCCACCCCGTTTTTAATTATTGAGTGCGCGATTTAATACGTAAATGTTCTTTTTCATTAATGATTGGTATGAAATTGAATCATCATTTTGCTCCTCTTTAGTCAATACAGCTAAATTATGAAAACTTAATGGTTTAGTATCTGTTTCTTTCTTAATAACATCTGTAATTTTGGAGGTAATATTTTGTTCATATAAAACATAAGGCGCATGCGAATGCTGTATATCTTTAACGATATTCAAAATCTCTTTTTGACTAGGTTCTTCATCATTCATACCTTTAACACCTTGTTGTTTAAAACCATAACGATGCGCTAAATATCCAAGCGAATCGTGTGATATCACAACTTTATCTCTTTTAGAATGCTTCGTTATTGATTGTAGTTGTTAATCAATATGCACAATATCTTTATTTACTATTTTATAATTTTTATTGTAATAAGCTTGATGTTTAGGGTCTTTCTCTATTAATTTCTCTTTAATCATGAAAGCGAATTTTTGATTTAGAACAGGATCTAACCAAACATGAGGATCTTGATTCGATTCTTCATGATGTGAATGATGCTCATGATTTTCATCATGGTCTTTAGAGTGAATAAAATCACTTTGTTTGAGTCCTTCGGCAAGCGCTAATTTCATGCTATTATTGGTCATCGAATTCGTAATCTTTGCAGCGACAGGATCTAATTGATGACTTGAATAGACAAACAGATCACTTTTGGCAATATCAATCATATCTTTTTGTGTTGGTTCATATGAGTGTAAATCAGCACCAGCAGGATAGATTGATTGCGTGTCAACATATTTTCCACCAATCTGTTGTGTCAAACTTTGAAATGCGTATACAGTCGTGTATACTTTCATTTTATTCTTGTCATTAATACTTTCGCGTTTACGATGATCAAAGCTACTGCATCCGCTTAACATTAAAATGATGATTGACACTATAATTAATTTCTTCAATATAAGTGCTCCCTGCTATGACCAATTTATACGCTTATCACTATATCTGTTACATTATAAAAAAGCAATAGTTATCAATATAAATGTAAACTGTAAACTAATTATGTTTGAAAACGTCAAAGCGTGATAAATATAACTATATACAATTTTAAAGGAGTGAACGTCGATGGCTGCAGAAATTAAACAAGGCGATCATAAATTCTATGTAGGTAATGACGAAAATAACCCAAAAGCTGTTATTACATTTAAAGAGGTTGATAACAATGAAATAGACATTGATCATACTGGAGTTTCTGATGAACTCGGTGGACAAGGTCTAGGTAAAAAATTAGTTAATCGTGTTGTTGAACATGCACGAGAAAACAATCTAAAAATTATCGCTTCTTGTCCATTCGCAAAAAACGTATTAGAAAAAGATGATCATGCACAAGATGTTTATCTAGGATAGTTTATGTGAATGTACTCATATCAATTTGAGATATACGTCATTCGCTTATTTCACCGAAAATTTATAGCAGTTGACTAAATATACAATACGTTTATCAAATGGCCACACATATAGTCAACTATGTAAGAGTAGAACTAATTTCAAAATAATTTAGTTCTACTCTTTTATTTAGATTTTATATTAATTCAATATATTAGCTATTTTAATATCTTTTAAGTATATTAATTATACTTATTTTAAAATTGAAAGGAACACGAAACTATGACAAATTTTCATTCTATAGATGCTACACAAGTAACAAACGTCACTTTAAATGTTAAAGATTTAAATAAATTAACTGATTTCTATTCTAATGTATTAGGTTTTTCTATTGAAAAACAAACGAATCAACAAACCGTATTCAACATCGGAAATCTTGGTTATACTTTAACTTTAAATGAACTTAACAACGGTCGACAACCGGAATTTAGAGAAGCAGGGTTATTCCATGTTGCTTATCTTTTACCGACTCGTAGCGATTTAGCAGACTTCCTTTATCATGCTAACAATCTCAACATCGCAATGGGTGGTGGAGATCACCTTGTCAGTGAAGCGCTATATTTCACTGATCCTGAAGGCAATGGTATTGAAGTCTATTATGATCGCCCTTCAGAAGACTGGTTGTGGCGAGACGGTTTTGTCAAAATGGATACATTGGAAGTTGATGTCAATGATTTAATGACTCAACGGTCAAATGAAGGTTGGCAAAGTTGGCCGGAAGAAGGAAAAATCGGGCATTTACATCTCAAAACACACAATTTAGAATCTGCTTATGAATTTTATGTTGAAAAGTTAGGGTTCGAACATATATCTAATTTCCCACAAGCACTATTTATGTCCACTCAAAAGTATCATCATCATATAGCTACAAATACTTGGCAGTCAAATAAGATTAGAACTCAAAATGAACAAACTTATGGTTTATGTCACTTTGACATATATCAACCTAATGCAAATACTACTCATGTTACTTCACCTGAAGGCTTTGACATTACAATTCATGGTAACGAAATAAAATAACGATAATAACTTATCGTAGTTGATACATGCCTTATTTTGAATAAGTTATCCAAGTTACCGACAACTTGCTTTGCCCGTTGAATTTCTCGGTGAAATTCTCTTTGTTGGGGCCCCGAACCCCAACTTGCCTTGTCCGTGGAATTTCTCGGTGAAATTCTCTTTGTTGGGGCCCCGAACCCCAACTTGCCCTGCCCGTTGAATTTCTCGGTGAAATTCTCTTTGTCGGGGCCCCGAACCCCAACTAGCCTTGTCCGTTGAATTTCAACATGTACTTCGTCTTTATGGGGGGTGAAAGTGTTTGATATATGGCAGGTGTATTTTCTAATGGTTTGTCTATATATTAAGAAAACCTGAGACAAGATTGATGTGTACTATACCTCACAATGTTAGAATTTAATCTAACTTTGCGTTGCACTCAATGTCTCAGGTTTTTATAATTTTATTTATTTTTCATTAATTTTATTTCGCTTAAAGCTTGCTGACGTATTCTATCTTCATCTTCTTTAACCCAGTTTGGAATTAAAAAAGCATCAATAATAGCCCAAATTAAAGTAGGAATTCCAAAAGTAAACCAAACAGTTAATAATGTTAAGACTAATAATCCAACTCCACTTCCTACTTTACCATGTTAAATTCTGTGTGCTCCAAATCCTCCTAAAAAGAACCAAAGTACTTAAGATACAGCAGTAGATTTTCCACGATTTGTTACTTGTTGTTCAATATAACTTTTTTCTAGATTCATAAAATCTCTCACAACATTTTCATATTTAAAATGATTGTACCATACAAAATATAAATGCGAATATTAATTTATTATTTTTCACCAGATAAATAAATTTTAGTGTAATAATCAAAAATATTTTCGGCTTTTAATTGAAGTAAAATTTCAACAAAAAACAGGACGCACGCATACGCATGCATCCTGTAAAGTGTCTCGTTTTATTAATATAAACCTTTAGTTTGGTTGCTTGTATCAATAAAGATATTTTTAACTTGTTGATAGTTTTTGATAGCATCTTTATATACTTCGCGCCCAATACCTGATTTTTTATATCCTCCGAATGGCGCACCAGCAGGAATTTGATTATAAGTATTAATCCAAATACGACCTGTTCTCATAGCTTTAGCTACATTTAATGCACGATGAATATCTGTAGTAAAGATACCTCCAGCTAAACCATACTCAGAATCATTTGCAATTTCGATAGCTTCTTGCTCATCATCGAATTTTTCAACTACTACAACTGGACCGAAGATTTCTTCTTGAGCAAGTTGATGTTTGTTATCGTTAATCTCAATAATTGTAGGCTCAAAGAAGTAACCTTTGTCTAAGCCGTTATCTGTGATTCGATGACCACCAGTTAAGATGTTCGCTTTGTCATCTTCTTCAGCAATTTTTATATAACTTTCAATTTTATCTAATTGTTCTGGTCCAGTTTGCGCACTCATTTTAGTATCTTCATCAAATGGATCGCCAACTTTAATATTTTCAAATGCTTCTTTCAATTTTGGCAACAATTCATCGTAAATAGATGATTGTACTAATAATCTTGAACCTGCACTACATACTTCACCTTGGTTAAATAATATACCAAGTTGAACACCTTCAATCACTTGCTCTAAATTAGCATCATCAAAGATAATATTAGCACTTTTACCACCTAGTTCTAATGTTGTAGGAACGATACGTTCAGCACCTGCTTGTGCTACACCGTAACCCACGTCAGTAGAACCTGTAAATGATAACTTATCTACACCTTCATGATGGAAAATAGCGTCTCCTGATTCAGACCCTTTACCAGTTAAGACATTAACTACTCCTTTAGGAAGAACTTCTTGGAAAATTTTAGCAAGTTCAATTAATGATAAAGGCGTTGAAGATGATGGTTGAATTACTACTGTATTACCTGCTGCTAAAGCTGGTCCTAATTTCCATGATGCTAATAAAATTGGGAAGTTCCATGCTACTACTGCACCAACAACTCCAACAGGTTCATTAACAACTAAACTCATTGTGTTTTGATCAATTTCATTAACTGAACCTTCGTCAGTTGTTAAAACGCTAGCAAAATATTTAAATTGATTGGCTGCTTGTGGTACATCAATTGTTGATGTTTCACGATAGGGTTTACCATTTTGCAGTGATTCAACCGTCGCTAAATGTTCAGTTTTCTCATGAATACGTCGACTAATTTCTAATAAATAATCTGCACGTTCTTCTTTAGAAATCTTACTCCAACTATCAAATGCATCATGAGCTGCTTGAACAGCTTTATCTACATCTTTTTTACCAGCGCGTGCAACTTTAGCTAAATCTTCACCATTAGCTGGATTAGAAACAGTTAATGTTTCCCCACTATCACTAGCTTGGAATTCATTGTTAATAAACAAGCCGTAACTTTCATCTATATAATTTCTTACGTTAATATTTGTCATTAAAACCCATCCTTTTTTAGTGATATTTGAAGTAATCGCTTATCCCTAATAAAATGTAAGCGTTTACTTAATGTAATACCTATTTTAACCTCTTTTGTAAATAATGCAAAATTATCTGTTTGCATCATCATTAAAAGCGACTATTGTATGTTGTACCCGCTTTGAGTTTTATTATTCAACGTATAAAAATTCTATTATATTCAACAAAACAACCTGAGACTTCAAGTAAAAGTCTCAGGTTGCTTATATATTAATTATTGATAACTCACTTAATCTTACATTCGTATAATCGTACTAGATTAAAGTTCTCACTATCGTGAGTTAACTATGATATTTAACATAAACCCATGTTATACCCTGGGTTTCATAGAATTTCTTTATTCAATCCAACTAATGATGTCGTCTTCGTTTTGTCTAACTTTGCCGTGTTTAGGTTCTTGTGCTCTGTAACCAAAGCCTACCATAACTGAAATACCAAATTGTTCCGTATCTAAAACACCCTCATCTGAAAGAATTTCAGTCACTTTATCTAAATCAAATCCTTCAATTGGACATGAGTTGATACCTAGTAATGCAGCACTTGTCATCATGTTTGCTAATGCAATATATGTTTGTTTACTCGCCCAATCATATAATGTTCGTTCATTATCGGCAATATGGAAACTTTCTTGGAAATCATCAAATTTATTTTCAACTGCTGGAATTGTACTTTCTTCATATTTTTTGACGCCACGAAGTAAATGTTGCACGTAATCTGTATGAGCCGTCACATTCTTACGAGCAAAAATTAATACAAAGTGACTTGCTGTATCAAGTTGCTTTTGTGCTCCCCAACTATAGGCTTTCAATTTTTCTCTCAATTCTTTATTTTGAACCACTACAAAGTGCCAAGGTTCTAAACCTAGTGAACTTGGAGATAATCTACCTGTTTCTAAAATCGTATTAAAATCTTCATCACTAATTTTTTTCGTAGGGTCAAATTCTTTTGTCGCATGTCTAAAATGGAATGCATCAATAATCGTTTGATTCATCTGATTCATAATCATACCTTCCTCTCTTTACTTCTGTTGATACAAATTATATACGACTTCAAAAAGTAACTAAAGTAATTGATTTCTAATCTCTTCAACTCACTTATATAGTTAGTATAATTTAGAAATTTAAAAGACCTATGAAGTAACTTGTTTAGTGAATTAAATCACATATAATTAAAAAATCATAAGTACTGACTTGTGAATGTTTTTACTATTTATTAATTACAAATTTTAGAAATGGGGTAATTTTTAATGACAAAAATTATGTTTTTCGGCACAAGAGCATATGAGAAGGACATGGCATTACGTTGGGGAAAGAAAAATAATATCGATGTCACTACATCAACAGAACTTTTAAGTGTAGATACTGTCGATCAATTAAAAGATTATGACGGTGTTACAACAATGCAGTTCGGTAAATTAGAACCTGAAGTTTACCCTAAATTAGAGTCCTATGGTATTAAACAAATTGCACAACGTACGGCTGGATTTGATATGTATGACTTAGAACTTGCAAAAAAACATGAAATTATTATCTCGAATATACCTAGTTATTCACCTGAAACAATTGCTGAATATTCGGTATCTATCGCTCTGCAACTCGTACGAAAATTCCCAACAATTGAAAAACGTGTGCAAGCACATAATTTCACATGGGCGTCCCCTATTATGTCTCGTCCAGCAAAAAATATGACTGTAGCAATCATCGGTACAGGGCGTATTGGTGCTGCAACTGGTAAAATCTATGCTGGTTTTGGTGCGAGAGTAGTTGGTTATGATGCATATCCTAATCATTCTTTATCTTTCTTAGAATATAAAGAAACAGTAGAGGATGCAATTAAAGATGCTGATATTATCTCATTACATGTACCCGCTAATAAAGATAGTTTCCATTTATTTGATAACAATATGTTTAAAAATGTTAAAAAAGGTGCCGTTTTAGTCAATGCCGCAAGAGGAGCTGTGATAAACACGCCTGATTTAATTGAAGCAGTAAATAATGGTACATTATCAGGTGCTGCCATTGACACATATGAAAATGAAGCTAATTATTTCACATTTGATTGTTCAAATCAAACGATTGACGACCCAATATTATTAGACCTAATTAGAAATGAAAATATTTTAGTTACACCTCATATTGCCTTTTTCTCCGATGAAGCAGTACAAAATTTAGTAGAGGGTGGTTTGAATGCAGCATTATCAGTAATTAATACTGGCACATGTGATACGCGATTAAACTAATACGAATAAAGTCAGTAATCACTGTAATCAAGATATTATTTATCATTATTTCAATTTACTTAACCTATATCATTACATCACAATATCACTTGGTATTGTTGCGAATAAAATAAAAAAGACTTTACTTTTCTAAAAAAATGGTTAAGTGTCTGTACATGTTAACGTTTCAGACATTTAACCATTTTATTATTTATTGGAATAACCGAGAACAACATTTTCGATTGTTGATAGTACGCCTTGTTCATCATTGGAAGGTGCCACATGACTCGCTATATCAAATAATGATTGATCTTCACTATTAGCCATAACATAACTATGTTCGGCAAGCTCCAACATATCTTTATCGTTATTTGCATCTCCAAATGCCATTAAATGTGAAGCAGGCATTTGCCATTCTTTTAATAATCTAGACAAAGCTTGACCCTTAGTCATATTTGGCATAATAACATCTATACTATCTCTCCCACTTGATACTAGTTTAATATCGTCTTTAAACTTAAGAGCTAATTTCTCATCTAAGTCTGGATGAGTCTGACGATTTATATTGAAAGCAATTTTCACATAATCATCATCAGGTAATGTTTGTAAGGAGTCAACCTCTATTAGTTGGTGATAATATGTACGTGCATCTTGCTTAAATGCTTCGCTTGTTTCTTTTAAAATATATGCACTTTTTACACCACAAATAATCAAATTGTTTATCTTTTGATTCAAATTTAAATAATTTACAACTTTTTGAAAAATATACTGATCAAAACTTCGATAATTGTAAAGTTGATTACCTTTATAGATGACTGCTCCATTTTCAGATATAAAGAACATTTCCCTATCTCCAAAAATTGATTTTAGCTTTGCAAATTGATTCCCACTCGCAGCTATAAACTTAATATTTTTATCTATTAATTCTTTAAAAATAGTTTCAAAACGATTTCGATCAAACTGTTTATTTGTGTCAAGAAATGTTCCATCCATATCTACCGCAATGGCTTTAATCATCGTTAATCCCCCTATCTATAGATTAAAATTCATAATCATTATATAGCTGTTGGATTTGGTATTGAAGCAATATCAAATATAGTGAAAACATATTCATATATTGAAATTGTTTTCAACATAAAAAATAATTACCTTTGTCATTCACACTATCGCTTAATATATAAGATAAATCTCTTATTTTCATTTATATAACTTGAATCAAAAATATTAAAAAGAGCCAAGGACATTCACTTTGTCCTCGACCCTCTAATCAATAAGTTATTAAAATTTATTTTAACAAAGCATCTTCTCGAAGAAGAACATAATTAATACAGTTTATTACGTATCTTTCACTTATAAGAATATTAGTTAATTTGTGTAGCTATGAATATTTTCCTTGTTTCCCAAACACCCGTTTCTTCGTTATAGTCATCGCAAGTAATTAATGTTAATTGATTTTTCTTATTAGGATGTTCGTCTAATACCTTAACCTCTGTAGGCTTAACATCACGTATTTTAGTTATTTTATACTTTCTAGTTTGATTTCCAGTTTTAAAATACACTTTACTACCGATTTTGGCTGATTTTAAATTTGTAAATTGATAGTGCGAACGATCTGTAAACGTATGACCAGCAATTGAAATATTCTGTTGATTAAGAGATTCGTCACCTTCTGCAAAACTAACACCTCTATTGAGTTGTTCTGGTGTTGCTGGACCAGGGTATACTGGTTCTTTTGTTTGTGCATCTGGAACTTCTATATAACCAGCCATTTTAGATTTATCGGAAGGTATCTTTGGCGTCGATTTAGATGTCTTTGTCTGTTCTTTTTCCTTTTTATCATAATTTTCAATTTTATGATCGTTATCTTTTTCATGTAGATAATTATCGATATATGGCTTTGAGAATAAATAAATAGCTAAAATGATTAACAATACGCCTATTAAGGTGATTAATCTATTCATCCACTGCTTCATTTATGTTACTCCTTTATATTTATTTCGCAAATTATATAATTTTAGTTTAGTATAGCATTAAATTAAAAATTCAACATTACATGATATGAAATAGATGAGAATGCATATTAACCTCTGAAAATGACGCACTATCTATTGAATGAGAATAATAATTTTAAAGATTTGAGGAATTGAGATGATTAGATTTGCGCGACTAGAAGATCTTCAAGGTATTTTGACAATTTATAATGATGCCATCCTTAATACAACAGCTGTTTATACGTATAAGCCACAACAATTAGATGAACGTCTTCAATGGTATCAATCTAAAGCAAAAATAAACGAACCTATATGGGTTTATGAAAAAGAAGGGAAAGTAGTTGGTTTTGCCACTTATGGTTCCTTTAGACAATGGCCGGCCTATTTATATACTATTGAACATTCTATATATGTTCATCAACAGTACAGAGGACTAGGTATCGCTTCTCAATTATTAGAGAATTTAATTCGTTACGCTAAAGAACAAGGTTATCGCACTATTGTTGCTGGGATTGATGCATCGAACATGGATAGTATCGCATTGCATAAGAAGTTTGACTTCTCACATGCAGGTACAATTAAAAATGTAGGTTATAAATTTGATCGATGGCTCGATTTATCATTTTATCAATATGATTTATCTGATTCATAAAAAAAGTGTAGAGTTATTATTAAATAAGTTAATCGAAAAAGATACTCTTTATTTTTTATTTCTTCAGTCTTCTTTTTTATTTTCAATAACAAAACGAATGTAATAGAACATAAAAACAATTATCATGCTCAATGATAATGATTTAAATAGCAAGTTGGGCCATGTTCCCTCGATAGTCCATAAATAAGTTATCGTCGTGTTAATGATGAATGTGATGAAAATCAAAAATAATCTCAGCATTTCATCAACCCCTTTTTAGCTATTTTATGCCGTTGTCAGAAAATTTGCAATATACAAAGACTGGGACACAATTCCTAGCAAAATAGCCAGTAAATGAGTTTTCATAAATTCATTTACTGGCTTCTTTATTTACAATACTTCGTATTGTTGGCTCGCTTTCTTAGGGGACAGCTTCAGCCTGTAGTCTTCAGCTTGTCCTGTTCCCTCAAGAGTCTCGCCAAAATACTTTGTGTT